>Ga0334895_1000103_pt1 | contig 133541 bp, 129 predicted proteins | sample GraSluR3_MG_7_FD_207229 | JGI IMG/M metagenome (GOLD analysis project Ga0334895, IMG submission 207229) | Sludge microbial communities from methane-producing bioreactor in Wageningen University, Netherlands - Granular Sludge_31_05-R3 | ecosystem: Engineered > Bioreactor > Anaerobic >... | reverse complement strand
TTTCGGTAGCATACCAGTGATCCTGGTCTCTTCCGATAGTGAGATGGAGACCTCTTTCACTTACAAAAACTGCATCTTCAGTTCCGCGATAGATATTTGGACCTGGTGCCACAGGTACAATGGACGACTTTACTCTCCAGGTAAACCCACAAAAGTCAATTTCGCGGGAACTTTGATTCTCCGGTCGCTGAATAACAGGAGAACTATACAGTGGGGCACACATGCAGAACAACAAAAATACAATAGCTGCACGAAGTCCTTGGCTCAAATGATTATCTCCTCTTCAGGATCTGCTGAATATTTTTGATCAGTGTATCGGTACTGTAACTTTCAACATTGAAAGCAGATAAGTTGTATAGATCTATCGAGTCAGGAGAGATAGCCGAAGGGAATGATGTACGAATCATGCGATACCCACTGTGTTGCACAGCTTTGCGCACCTGGTCGGACTGAGCTCCACTTCCATAAGGCAACGCAATAACGGAAACAGGCTGCAACGTTTCCTGTTCTATTATACGTTTTGATTCAACTAATTCATACAGAATCTGCGTATAAGAGAGCTCGCCTAGCGGTGCATGCGTTAAAGAATGCGACTCAAAAGTAAACAGCTTCTTTCCGTTTTTATTACGATACCCTTCCATCGCTCTGATCTGTTCCCAGCTCATATAACCCACTTTTCCGACAAAGCTCGGAACAATGAAGAATGTGGCAGGAATATCATATTCAACAAGCAGGGGGTAGACAATTGCGTACATGGAGAGGTCCCCATCATCAAAGGTGATGATAACTGCATCAGTATTGAGCTCTACGGTCCCTTCGGTGATACTGATGAGATCGTCAAAGGTGATGATAGTAAAATTCTTCTTAAAAAACTTGAGATCCTGCTCAAAATTGTAGATATCCCGGTTATACACGTTACCCGTTCTGCCATAGACAATATTATGATAGAGGATGGGAATGATTTTGGGCTCTGCTCGTTTTGGTATGCTTTGAACAATCGCATCAGTGCCATCCGGCGTCCAATATCTGATTGGTGGCATACCCGCAAATATATTCACAGTCATAAATAGCATGAGAATGAGCAAGATGAAGATGTTACCCATTCTATTCCCAGTTGCGATACAGATCCTCCTATCAATTGCTATAAGTATACTTGAGCAACAGGCTGATGACTACCTCTATTTGTGCACCATGTGTCCATCGCAAACACAGCGGTTGAGAATCCTGCTGCATACCTGTAGCTCTGGTAGAATTACAACGGCATGTGTGAGAGTTTAAATAATCTCATGAAGAAGAGCGGTTTGATGGGAAATACCTGATCAGCACTAGTTTTTTGATGCTCTTGTCTGCATAGATCGTGATGGGTCATAAGCCTTTTATCAAGATCAAATGATGAGTTCACGATATGAAACATCTGATCGATATTCGACAGGTATACCACGTGGATTTGTAGCTATTTACTGGCGGACATAAGCACCACGGGAACGTGAAGAACCGACAGCAGTAAGTCACTGTACCTGCTTTGAGTAGATTTTTATGCCACCTTTTCCATTTTTCTTGATGTCATACATTGCGACATCGGCATTTCTCATCAGTGTTTCCGTATCCTCTCCGGAATCAGGGAATATGGCGATACCGATGGAAGCGCTCACGGTAAGGTGAAGTGGACCCATGGTAATAGGTTCCTCGATTTTGTCATGCAACGTGATAGCGAATTGTTGTACAGCAGAAAATGATTGATTACCATTAAGAATGACGGCAAATTCATCTCCACCTAAACGAGCCACAAAGTCGGTATTTCGAATACTCTGAAGCAACCGATTCGCAATGGCAATGAGGACCGCATCTCCCGCTTCATGTCCATGCGTATCATTAACATATTTAAATCCATCGAGATCGATATAGAGTAGTGAAAATTTCTGCGATTCCTCTCCCCTCTCGCAGATGATTCGCTCAAGATATTCAAAAAACAGCCGTCGATTGGAAATTCCGGTCAACGTGTCATAATGGGCATATTTTTCCAGCTTAAACTCAAGGTTTTTGCGTTCGGTCAGATCAGTCGCCGAACCGACGATATATGCCACGTTGCCTTGCTCAAGTATGGGCGTCAGTGTGGTCTGCCAGAACCGAGTCCCTTCGGGAAGCGCTAACTCTTCCTCGTAGGTCACCACCCTTTTACTTTCCACACATTTCTGATAATTCTTTGCAACAATATTTCCCAATTCTTCCCCAAGAAGGTCTTGAGGTGATTTGTCCCTGATCTGATCAGCAAGAATACCTGTTTTGTGTTGATGGGCAAGATTGTTACGAATAAAACGAAATTGACCGGGACCGACAACCCGCAACAGAAACACCGCATCCTGTGTACCATTAAACACTTTTTCATATTCGCTCGATATTCGGGAGAGTTCCCTTTCAGCAATTTTTAAGTCGGTAATGTCAGTATGGGCTCCCAACATTCGTACCGGCTTTCCCATTGAGTCGCGGATGGCCATCCCTCTGCAGCGTATCCAAACAGTTGAACCGTTCTTATGTTTGTATCGTACAATCTGATCATAGGGATAATCGGGATCGGCACAGTGCTTCTCAAGATTTTCTTTTGACAGAGCAAGATCTTCCTCGTTGATAATATTCTGCCATTCACTTGCAAGATGCTTTTTGTCTTCAGGATCGTATCCAAGTGTTGTCCAAAACTTGGGACTCAGCCATTCATGCTCGATTTGCTCCAGATCCCAATACCACAGACCGTCCAGAGCCCCCGATTGAATGAACTCGAAAATGCCGGTATCACTTTTTACCAGATCGTATAATTCCTGCTGCAGATAATGCTCTTCCATATTGATTCAGACCCCATATGTTCACATGATCTCAGGTGAACATATCTATTATACACCACTGAGACATGCTGCCAACTGCACATTGCATGAATTTTAGCCATTTCATCACTGCGCAGTAAGGTCTCAAAGTCGCTAAAAAGGAATAGCACCGAGGGGCTCTTGAGCCAGCTCCGGTGCTATTACGTGTGCATCACAAACAGAGAAAATCAAACGAGATGGCCGGATCTAGAAGAAGTTTGCACTTCTTCCCCAATCATAATCCACCTCTTTTATCTGGTCGGCAGAGAGCATGGGATAGAAAATAATCTCTTTCCCCCTGGCGATATAGATCCCGTTATCAATAATCTGGTAGGAAAATCGTGTATCGAAAGAACGATCGACCGTCTTCGTAATCTTATCTTTTTTGTTCTGTACCGTGGCAATACAATCTTTCAAGTGATCAAGATCCCGTTCAAACATGCTTCCAATATTGCCCGTATCTTCTTTTTCATTAAAATCGATGACACGTACATCATTGAATATGATTGCAGGAACGGTAATCTTCTTTGTTGCATCATTGATAATGTAATCAGATAACGCCTTCGGTTCTAGAGAACTCACAATAAACGGGTGAACAGGACAATGTTCTTTATAAAGGCCGTATCCTCTCCAGTTACCGGGTGTTGTATATGGGGCGGCTTCCAGACAGAGCGTAGAACCATCTTTATTTACCAGATATACGTTCCGATACTGTTTGAGCGGAATATGTTCAATCACGCGATAAATCGATAAGTAGACCGAATGTTTCACCTCACCACTTGCATGCGTCACACATTTTGCTTTCGCATACTCCCAATCGAAGTCATCACCGAATTCACCCGCTACCTCGGCGAACATGAGGCGTTCTGCGGAACCCTTTTTTGATCCTCGAGCCATGTAGGCTCCAAATGCTTTTGGTTCCAACTGACTCGCAATGAGCGCTTCAATCGGCGAAAAAATTACATAGTAATAATTCATACATACACCCCTTTTGTTTAATTCATGAGAAGTGAAAACAAGTTATACTTACTAAAAATCGATACAGCTATCAAAGAAACAATTGCCATAATCTTAATCAGAATATCGAGAGATGGGCCGACGGTATCTTTTAATGGATCTCCTACCGTATCTCCAACAACTGCAGCTTTATGGGCATCGGAGCCTTTTCCACCGAAATGTCCATTCTCCACATACTTTTTACCATTATCCCAGGCACCTCCTGCATTTGCAGTATACAGGGCAAGCATTACAGAAGAAAGGGTTGTTCCAATTAATAAACCGCCAACAAATTCGGCACCGAAGAGAAAACCGGTGAGAAGCGGGGTTAACACAGCGATAATAGCGGGAACCTTCATTTCAGCCAATGCTCCTGCACTACTGATACTGATACATGTCTTATAATCAGGAAGGCTGGTCCCCAGGATGATACCGGGGTCTGCTTTAAACTGTCTTCGTACTTCCTGAACCATCTTTCGGGCAGCATTGGCAACAGCTTTTATTAAGATGCCACTGAAGAGATACGGAAGTGCTCCACCTACCAAAGCACCGACGAGGGTAAGCGGATTTACCATGTTCAAAATCATGTCTGCACCATGCACTGCATTTTCACCCGCTTGTGCATACAGATACGAGGAGAAGAGGGAAAGAGCTGCAAGCGTTGCAGAACCGATGGCAAATCCCTTTCCGATGGCTGCTGTAGTATTTCCCACAGCATCGAGTTCATCAGTAATACCGCGAACATCAGGATGCAGTTTTGCCATTTCACTGATACCACCGGCGTTGTCGGCGATCGGTCCATAGGTATCAACCGATACGGTAACTGTAACAAAACTCAGCATACCAATTGCCGCCATAGCTACACCATACAGACCTGCAGTGATATTTGCTGCAATGATTGCAATCCCTAATATCAACACAGGTCCAATAACAGAAATCATTCCAACACTCATCCCTTCGGTAATCGTAAGAGCAGGTCCCTCCACACTACTCGCTGAAATTCTCTGCGTCGGTTTGAAATCATAACTGGTATAGTACTCTGCCAGTTGCCCGATAAAAATACCGCTTATGATACCCAGTACAGCACATACCCAGGGAGAAAATGCACCAAGGGAAAATCCTATCGTCTGGAGTGCTTCACCCCGAAATATGAAATAGGAGATGAATCCAGAAGAAATAATGGTTAATCCCGCTCCCACAAAGGTCGCAGCATTCAATTCCTTATGCGGATTTGAGGATACTTTCTTCACCAGCAGGTAGATAATTCCCACCATTGAAGAGAGAATACCGGCAGCAGCAACAAGGAGCGGAACATAGATCAGTTTAGCGACAAGGCTTGCCTCTATTCCTCCCCGAGAGAAATAGATATAAGCGGCCAGAATCATAGCTGATACTAATGCTCCGACATAACTTTCAAGTAAGTCAGAACCGAGACCGGCAACATCTCCTACGTTATCTCCAACGTTATCTGCAATGGTGGCGGGGTTTCTGGGATCATCTTCAGGAATCCCTGCTTCAGTTTTTCCTACGAGGTCAGCACCCATATCGGCAGCTTTGGTATAAATACCACCACCGACACGGTTAAACATAGCAATGATAGAACAACCTAACGCATAAGCACTTATGGTCATAGTGAAGGGAATATCACTGATACCAAGCCAGTTGGTGTGGAATTTCAGATTTTCCGGAGAAACCTGTTTCATGAGTATGCCAAAAACAAGATACACAAGAGCCAGACCCAGGAGAGCAAACCCACCGACTGAGAGTCCCATTACCGATCCGCCTCTGAAGGCAACACGTAATGTTTTTCCTAAACTTTTGGTATTGCGAGCTTCATTGGAGACTCTCACGTTACTGATTGTGGCAATATTCATCCCAATCCATCCGGCGCTGGCACTCATCACTGCACCAAAAACAAATGCTATGGCACTGGTGGGTGAGACAACCACACCAAGAAGAATTGCAATAAGAACCACTACTTTGAGAATTACGGAGTACTCAAGAACAAGAAATGCTTTCGCCCCTTCCTGAATTGCAGCGGCAATTTGCTGCATTTCCGGCGTTCCCGCATCTTTTCTCTTTACTCCATAATAGTTGATCACGGCAAAGGCTAAAGCAGCAACAGCTGCAATGACAATAAATCCTACCATATGACTCCCTCTTAGAAATTAGGTGTAATCAATGTATGACCATACATATTCAGTACATAAAACCGTAAAACTCGCGCAATGTCTAGCACTATAACCTCGTAAGGACGACAGGTTACTCGTGCACACGCTGAATACACCATGGTCTTTACCATTCTTGACAGCTATCCTTGCATTTTTTTCAGCATTTGTGTAGATGTTTTGCTGATCAAAAATGACCATCCCCAGAGATGTTAATTCCCTTCTACCACTTTGCAGTCGACTGTCATAGTCGATACTTCAATTGAGTGACGTTTAGGTGGCAAAGGGAATCATGTACCTGTGACTTCTGATACCGTTTACGCTAAGTTGGCGAGTCTTTGCTTCCTATAGATCAGCAATCCTAGGACGAATAGTATAAATCCACCGATAATGAAGAAGATTGGCATCTGATTCATCTTCGACATAGTGAGACTCACAATGTTCTCTATAACCGAAGAAGAAACTGGTAGAGAATCGAGGTCCGTACCTGAAACACTTTCAATTGCGCTCAGCTTCGAGAAGTACATGGTGGAAATAAGAAAAATACCACCGGTGAGCGCGGTGCTGATTCCAAACCACTGCAACCCAGAACCAACTTTCCAGAAAAGGATGCACAGCAGGAGAAATACTACGACCACAATCCAGAAAACGATACCGAAGGCGGTATTCACCGCCCCCATATAATCCAGGATCATCTCAATCGTCCCAGGGGCATTATCTTCAACTAAATCATTAATCACGAGTGATTTAGGAAGTCCCAACTGTCCAACAATCTGTTCGGAAATCGTCGGGATATAGGCACGGGGAGCCCCGAACATTGCCATGAGTTCGGCATCGGAGAAGGCATCGAGACCTTCTGCAATATTCTGCTCAATCACTGTCAGTTTGCTCGAAATATCGATGACAGCACTCAATGATCTTTTCTCTCCCTTCAGTAGATTTACTACATCTTCGGTGACAAGAAGAACTTGTTGTTCAATCCATGCTTCGTCCAGCGCATCGGTTATCGCAGTTGAGATAAGAGAAACCTGAGCATCGACAGCTGCTTTCTGTGCAGGAGCGGTGACAGGGTTTCCACCGGTTAACCCATCACGCACTATCTCCGGTATCATCTCACCCAGTTCGTTGTGAACGAGACCTGAAATGTTATTCTCCTGTACCACCGATCGGTAGTATTGCTGATTCATCATGGTATTGCCGATTCCCTGATAGACCATGAATCCTATACCATATGCGATAAACACACAGGTGAGTAGCGCAAGTACGATAATCTTCAATGCCTTCATAAATCCCCTCCTCTCTGAGATAATATATAGAGATATGTACATCACTTCTCAGTGAAAAATTGAGAGAAAATAACAATTCCATTACATGGTGAATCAATAGGTTTTACAAGTCAAGGAATTTTTACTCGTACAAGCACCCACTTTATTGGTGTACATCCACAATTTTTATGGTATCATTTATGAAAGCAGTACTCATTCATGTACAACAAAAACCGTGTATGTTTTCTTTTTAGGAAGGTATATCATAGAGCGTGAGATTTTGAACTCTTTGGCGCAGTTTCACATAATTGGGTTGAGGGTAAAACAGACTCTCCCTGCACATGGTATAATCGTACCAGATTTTTAATGGAGATGAGAAACTGAACTGCGATGCAAAGTAACCAAAGCCACGCGAAAAAGTTTCCACAACAACTTATTGAGGCGATGCCTGAGGGTTTTCTTCAGATTGCCACAGACGGAAAAATCCTTGAGGTAAACCAAGCTTACTGCACCTTTTCGGGATATGACCGGGATACTCTTATCGGTATGGATATCCGTGATCTTGAGTACCCGGATTCACCGTACAAAATTAGTGACTATCTGTCCCGCTTATCGGCTGGAACATCCAAAATATTTGAATCTGCTCTCTGTACAAAACAAGGGAATTCCTGCTCTATTGAGGTTTCTCTCTCTTGCTTTTGTCACGAAGGAATGGAGGTGCTTTGTTTTGTTCGGGATATCAGCCATCGAAAACAGATTGAAACCTCACTGACACATTTTTCGGATCTTATGCGGTACGTCATCGAACATACCCGAAGTGCTGTTGCTATCCATGATCGACAGTTGCGCTATATGTATGTCAGTCAGAAATATTGCGATGAGTATCGCATCACTGATCCAGATATTATCGGTAAGCATCATTATGAAGTACTGCCTGATCTCCCTCAGAAATGGCGCGATGTACATAAGCGATGTCTTGCAGGAGAAGTATTACGTTGTGAGGATGACCCATATGTGCAACCCGATGGGACTACTGATTGGACACGATGGGAATGCCGACCCTGGTATACGGCAGAACATGAAATCGGTGGCATCATCATCTATACGGAATTGATCACGAAACAGAAACAGATTGAGCTGGCATTGCGGCGTACCACCGAGCATCTGGAAAAACTCATTCGGTATGCAAATGCTCCCATTGTGGTATGGGATGAGCATGACCGGATCACCAAATTCAATCATGCATTTGAAACATTGACCGGTTTGGATGCTGCAGAGGTTATAGATCAGTCGATACGAACCTTGTTTCCAAAAGATCAGCAACAATCCACTATGTATCATATCCAACAGCAGCAATCCATGCATAATTCAGATGCCATTGAAGTAAAAATTGCCCGTGCAGACGGTGATATCCGCACCCTATTGTGGAACGCCGCACCGATCTACGATGATCAGGAAACTAACAGAATATCGACCATTGCTCAGGGGCAGGATATCACTGCCATCAAGCAGGTTTCAGAGCGACTGCGGTACCAGCGGAACCATGATTACCTGACGGGCCTGCACAATAGAGGGTTTCTTGAAAATGAACTGAAACGACTGATGAATGATGCATTTCTCCCGGTAACTGTGGTTATGGCTGATACGAACGGACTCAAACTAGTGAATGATTCATTCGGTCATGAAGCGGGAGATCAGCTTTTGATAAAAACCGCTCAACTCTTAACGAGCCGTTGTCGCTCCACCGATCTGGTTGCCCGATACGGGGGAGATGAGTTTGTGATTATTATGCCGAACACGGATGGGTCTGCAGCAAAGAAAATAATCGATATCATTGAACGTGAAGCAAAAGAGGTAAAGTTGGTCTCTTTTCACCTTTCCCTCTCATTTGGATACCATACACAATATACATCTTCTGAATCATTTGCATCTGCAGTAAAGAAAGCAGAGGACATGCTCTACCGCAATAAGGTGTATGAAAGTTCCAGTGCAAAAAACAATACTATCGGATTGGTCATCAACTCCCTGTTTGCAAAGAGCAGACGTGAATCTCTGCATTCGAAACGAGTCAGTGAACTCAGCGAGTCTATTGCGGCACATCTGGAATTATCGACTCGGGAAATCAATCGGCTGCGCGTCACGGCCCTGATGCACGATATCGGGAAAATAGGCGTTCCTGAAGAAATCCTCAACAAACCCGACAAGCTTACGCTGCAAGAATGGGAACTTATGAAGCGTCATTCGGAAACCGGGTATCGGATTTTATCAGCATCAAAAGACTTTTCTGATATTTCTACAGCAGTCCTAGAGCATCACGAACGATGGGATGGCAACGGGTATCCCCAGGGAAAATCGGGCGAGGACATCTCACTGTATGCGCGAATTATTATGGTTGCCGACTCTTTCGATGCGATGACCAGTGAACGATCCTATAAGCAACCGATGCAAGTGAACAGGGCACTTGAAGAGATATCACGCTGTGCCGGTACGCAATTCGATCCGAAAATCGCTCGTCTTTTTGTCGATTCCTTTGCATGATAGAGTCTGCTTTTTAGCAGAAGTTATCGATATGATTTCTCTGATCAATTATGCTTATCATGTGATGATGGATCTCGAAGATGATGCCAAAAAATGAGCAAGGTTAAGAAAGACACAGGCCACTTACCGATCATCTTACCGTGGATAGTGGTCTCCTGGATTCCCCGGTATTCTCTTATTGTTGGCTTTCATGTGCTCTCAAACTCTGGCAATGCAGGGAAGGTGTTGGTATACTGGGGCATGGGCATCTCTCTCTGTTTTAGTGTGTTTGTCGTTATTCACACAGTAACAGAGGTTTTGCCCATTTTCTATCTTTTCAGATTCCTCCTGAGTCCTCATCACACAGCTTTTGTGCTAGAGCCGGAAAAAACAAAGACAACCAACTCTATATTTTAGAATCAGTTGCCTTATGGGCGCGATTGGGTTTGAACCAACGACTTCTACCGTGTGAAGGTAGCACTCTCCCGCTGAGTTACGCGCCCTAATGTCTGAAGCCCATACTACGGGAATTTTATTATTTTGTCCATATCCCTCGTTATTGGAATCGATGAGAGAGCTGTTTTACTGCTTCCTGTTCGTTCTGAACGAAGATGATCGTACCGGCCCTATTACTCTCTCGAATAAAATCCTGGAGGCTGCGACTGGAATATATTGAGAAATCACCGACTATTGCCAAATGCATGGAATACGTAACAAATTTCTGGAGTATTTCTCCAGCTAACTGAGTACGTAACTTAAAAAAATTAGGTGTAAGCACGGTATCATCAATGATCAATGCATTACATCCTGTCTCATAACGAGCTGAGGCCATAAGATCCAGTGCTGAATCTACATCAGTTACTAGTACTTCATGTGATTCTACCCGAGCAATTATCAGAGAGTTTTCTGAAATAGTTCGTATATGCATATCGGTATTCCTGCGATCTTTAGCATACCCTGATCACGCAATGACGTACAGCTAGATTTTTAAATAGTAATCCTATGAATACTAGAACATTCTCACAGGGCGAACATGTCGGAGTGCACTTCGGACGGTGGTACTGTTATCTCCTGTAGAAAAATCTACTGCATAAGCATTTTCTTGATTATATTCTGAGGAACTCCAGTACAATTTTGAACCCCTACTAATTCGATTTAATTGTTCATACAGCTCATGTAATTCTTCACTCGAAGGGAGGACCCAATCGTTAAACTCATTCAGTTCGTAATCCGCACACAGGCTTGCTGCGTAAGAACCGATAAGATCTCCAGTAACTGTTGCAGGAGGTCCCCAGTTTACTGCAGAACACGCATTATTTCCCATAGCTTGTACAATTATGGCAGTATTCTATTGGAAGGTGGTCGAGAGATCTTCTGGGGCAGCTTCCAGATAGCGGTAACCGGGAATATCATCAATACCATCTGCTTCATCGTCATAGATGCTGGTTCCAACTGAAGAACCTTCACCTCACACTTGATACTGTACTGCAGGGTTAGTTGGATAACCTGTTAGCAGTATTAACAATGTACTTGTAATCAGTAACGGTTCCATATCGGCTCCTGTGCTGCAATAGCTCAAGAGCCAGTATAAAAGTTGATAAATCATCCCAATATAGTAAAAGTTATGAATTGCATGTTATGGCATACGCAAAACTACCGATCGTGATAAACGGCAGCCGTCAAGATGTGGAGAAAATGTACTACCCATACCAGGGATGCCATACGACGCCGTTCTCAATTCTCAAGACCTACCCATGAACTACGGCCATATCCGTATACCGTGATTCCATGATGATGGGCTGCATGTAAAAATATAACTTAAGACCACTTAAGGTTTCTATCGCGTCCCCATTCCCCCACCTATTCAGATCACCAGACGACAGCGAAATCCTCGTGCCTGATAGTACGACTGCGCACCATTGTGGTAGATAAACACCCTGCCGTATCGTCGGTCACCGAACAGTGCACCGCCAAGTGTCCGCAAAGACTCAGGAGTGTATAACCAGCTTGAGGTTTTCATATCAAACGCTCCAAACTCCTGCAGCATCAGATATTGCGCTTCATCAAGCATCTCAACTCCCATCTGATCTGCCATTTCACGGGCACTTGTTTCCGGTCGGTGTGACTTCCTCTGTTTTCGGGCCTTCAGATCATAGCAGACCCCTCGACGCCCTGAAGGCGTCTCTGGGGCACAGTCAACGAAAAGTATCCTATCAGGGTTGGCTTCTTGGGAGATGACATCGGGTTCTCCTCCCGTACGCTCCATCTCCCATAACGCTCTGAATCGCAAACGATCTGCTTCCAAATGTTCCCGAACCACTTCCCATCGTAAATCAGGATGCCGTTCGGGATGTTCAGTGAATCGCTTTTTCACTATCTGGAGCAATTGATTTGCCTGTGTAGATGAAAATTCTCTACTCATAGGTTCATTCCGTTATAACAAACATCTGAAAGTCCCTACTTCACACAAATGGCATCGATTTCCACAGAAACATCTTTGGGGAGACGTGAAACTTCCACGGCAACTCGGGCGGGAGTATGAGATCCGAAAAATTCAGCATAGACCGCGTTAACAGTTGCAAAATCATTCATATCTTTAAGAAATACCTGACATTTTACGATATCAGTAAGGGAAAAACCTGCCTTTTCAACAATCGCAGCAATGTTCTTCAGTGACTGCTTAGTCTGCTGTGCAACATCATCGCTGACCAGTTGCATGGTTTCAGGGACAAACGGAATCTGCCCGGATACAAATAAGATATCTCCTGCCTGATACGCCTGAGCGTACGGACCTACTGCAGCAGGAGCATGCTTCGTTTCAATGATTTTTTTCATGTACTACCTCTCTATATCGAGCATCATAGCACAATAGTGGCGTCATTCGGTAGCTGATTTTCCTAAAGAATCAGTGCCCAAAGCGGTATGGAGATGAGAGAAAGTATCGTAGAAATTGCGACTAATTGTGAGCCGAATGAGGCATCGCCACCATACTTAGCCGCCAGGATAGCAGTAGTACTTCCCACCGGCATACCGGCGAGGAGTACCGAAACAGCCATAATGACAGGATCAGTGTTTACCAGAAGGAGTACCAGATATGAAACTCCAGGAATCAGGATAAGCCGTACGGCGGTATATCCGAGTGCAAACCAGCTCACTCGAACTTCCGAGCGGTTCATTTCTCCAATAATGGCTCCAATCAGGAGCATCGACAGCGGCGTAGTACAGACGGCAACGGATTCCATCGACTGAAGAAAGAATCCTGGAATCGAAAGGTCAAATACCATGAGCACCAACCCGATGTACACAGACACAATGCCCGGATGACGTGCAATTTCCTTAATTTTTTCCCTTCGGGACTGCTCATTTGCGGTAAAACAAGAGAGTCCTGCTGTCCACATAACCACCCGTTGCGGAATCAGGTAGATCGAAGCATACATCGCCCCCATAATGCCATATAACTCTCCGGCAATAGGCAAGCCCATGAATCCTGAATTCGAAACAAGAATCCCGTAGCGCAGGACGGCACGCTTTCTTGCATCCTGTTTACGGTAGAGTAAATTCCCAAGTAAAATACAGAACATCTGGATAGCGAAAGAGATCAACAGTACCGTCCCGAGAGAAACCATAATTGTCTGGTCAATATCCATACGGAAAGAGAGCACAATACTGCAGGGAAGTGTCACATAAATGACCAAATCTGTGAGCACGCGCTTAGCATGTTCAGATACAATTCCCAATCGTCTGAGAAGCACTCCTGAAGCTAATAAAAGAAGTAGCTGTCCCTGTAGATTCCAGAGGTCCATCATGTGCATATGTAATCAGTCCATCCCTTGTTCTGATGTAGGCTGCCGGAAGCAACTTACCGGAGTCTATCAAGTTTTGCTCAGTTGCTGTACCCTCTGAGATACAAACCCACCGAATAGGAGATGTGTGATGCCTGTACCATTGTGGATGGTAACCGATCTTGATGAAACACTGCTGAATGCCGAACGAAAGATATCGGCACGCTCTCTAGCAGCTATTGCTGCGCTACGCCGTAAAGGATGCTCCTTTGCTATCGCCACTACCAGAAGCAAGATCTTCGCCCGCTCATATATCGAGCAACTGCAGCCCGATGCCATGGTACTCAGTGGCGGGGCACTCGGATATCTGCACGGTGAATTGAAACATCACATGCCGTTACAGACAGACCAGTTTCATCAGATTATCGCACAGCTCGAGAGAGATACTGAGTGCACCGCTCTCGTTCTTGATACCAGTGCAGGGAGAATTGTGGGGAAACACTGGGTACCAGTGCCGCAAGATCTCGATGTATATGCCATCTTTTTCTGGTCATCTTCACGTCTTGCTGATTCGATGGCTCATCGATGGTCTCACAGCTGTACCGTTACCGCATTGTGGGAACCGCAAATGTATCGCATTGCCCATCAACAGGCAACAAAGCTGGCTGCACTGCAGACGCTGCTGGATCAGATTCCACCCCATCAGGTGGTTACTTTCGGCGATGACCTGATGGATATTCCCATGCTCGCACATTATACTGGTGTGGCCGTTGCAAATGCCCTTCCCGAAGTGCTTCAGGCAGCATCGCATCATACCAGAGCACATGATGAAGATGGAGTAGCCCACTGGATCGAAACACAGCTGCTGATCTCAGATTAATCCGGGAACCGTTTTGTATAGGCATGACAGTATGGCACAGACCCGTTTTGCTCATAGTAATCCTGCTGGAATCCTTCAGCACGATAGAATATCGATCGTTGTTCGATACTGGTAACCACGTCATATCCTATTTGCTTCAGAGTCTGAATCAGGTGCTCAGCAATAGCCCACTCCTCTTCTGTGCCTGGAAAGATCACCGATTCATACATCGGCCCGATATCCGGTCCTTGTCCGCCCGCCTGCGTGGGATCATGTATTTCAAAGAAATAGCGGGCGAGTGTTTCGTAATCAGTCACCTGCGGATCATAAAAGACTGCCACCGCCTCGACATGACCGGTTCTCCCCATACTCACATATCGGTAAGTGGGAAATTCCAAAGTTCCTCCGGTATAGCCGGATACGGCATCAAGTACACCGGGGAGCTGTTCAAACATACTCTCCACCCCCCAAAAACAGCCACCGGCAAAGATTGCTACGGGATGTCCCTCATAATCGCTGATGGATCCCGGGACCGTGGTGATCGGGTCACCGGTCATCCGTATCGGTATACTCTCTTCCCTATTTCCAGCTGCAAAGACAGACAATGTCAGCAGCAACATTACTAAGATCGTTATGGTATATCGTCGCATACCTGTCCTCCTTGAGACTCACAAAGTACTAATATATTAGAGAAAGGGAAAGAAAGCGGTCGCACCGGATTGGCTCTTCTGGTATAGTGGACTCATTTCACATATAAGGTGGGGTTGTGCATCTGAAAAATCGAATTTTACTCATCTGTATCGTATGCTTGATTATGGTACCCGCTATTGCTCTTGCAGAAGCAAATGAGTCCTACCGGTTACGAGCAATTACCATTGAAGGCCTCAAACGAACAAAAGAATCGGTCATACGATCCAACATTCCGTTTGAGATTGGTGATATGATTTCCCCACAGGATAGCGAAATCATAACAGAACAGCTTGAGCGTACCGATCTGTTCGCTCAGGTAGCGGTCAATCTGATCCCTCAGCCTTCCGGACAGGATGCAGAGCTTTCGGTATACCTTGAGGAGAAATGGACACTCATTCCCGTACCGTATTTCGCATCAGACGGGGAAAAATTTCGGGGTGGACTATTCCTGATTGAATCAAACCTGCTCGGCTACCAGAAATTTCTTCTGACTGCACTCTACGGCAGTACCGATGGACTTCGCGGTCTCTTGGTGTTTTCCGATCCTGCCACCCTGAATAGACCATGGTCGTACACCGTAACCGGAGGGTTTGGACGGGCATCCTATGTGATGCAGACCGACCCTGCCAACACGGTCCGATCGTACACTGCCGATTACCGGAATATTGGAGTGGGTATCGGGTATACCTACAAAAATTTCACTGCCGAAGGTACCATCGGGTACCAAACGTGGGAATTCGATTCGGTATCACCTGCGCTTTTTCCTGATCTGAGCAGTTATCTTGAGCCTGAACTCACCCTTTCATATGAGAACACCTATTTACACGACGTGTTGCCTATCGGCATCGAATCTGATGCGAATGCCCGCACGCTTATCATGGAAAACGGATGGGAAATTTCAGGTAGCTTCAGTTGGAGCACCCTGCTCGGAGAGCAGGTTCGTCTCAGGTTACTCACATCGGGAGGTATCGGGGATATGCCCCTGTTTGCCGAGACGGCAATTGATGCCCAAGATGGATATCGTACACTGCCTTTCAAGGCGTCCAGTGCTGATCAATGGCTATCTGCGGCGGCCGCCTGTGATATCCCGGTGCTGAAAACTTCCTGGTCGGTGATTACCATCTCCCCCTACTTTGAAATTGGCCGATATGGTAATGAACTGATTGCATTACGGCCATTCTATGGTCCGGGTATCGGATCTCGCGTGTATCTGAGAAAGATCGCCATTCCTGCTATGGGCGTTGATGTTGCATATAATCTTCATGACGCTTTCTGGTCGTTCAGCATCACCGTCGGGGTGCAGATGTAGTACGAAACAGCCCGTGCACTAATGCTACCGGCATGATGAGTATCCCAAACACTATCATGCCGAGCTCATACCACACGCTGCTGTTTCGATACGGTTTACCGCGCATCCGGGAGAATAAAGCACTGTAGGGGATACCATAGGCATTACCGGCAAGTATCACCTGAGCTGACCCGAGAATACCGCGGGCTATCTCTGGAGTGTATTGTTGTGCCAACAGGGCATACATTTCAGGATCGTAGGTTCCTTTCATCTCCGCAAAGTGTTGAGCAAAGAGTAGCGCAGGAGCTTCTTCGGAAGGAATTGATGCAGCATCGCCGGTTAACAGCCCAGCAATCTCTTCTTTTGTAAGGCCCTCCTGTAACGCCATTTTGGTATGCGCATAGGAACACAGTGCACATCCATTCACCTCAGTCACCGCAAGCATAATCCGTTCGATAAACGAACTGCTTAACAGCTGCTGCCGTTTAGCCAGACGAAGCTCACGTACAGCAGCTGGCATGGCAGTGACAATCCGATACGTTTCCCCTGGGGTGAAAGTCCTTTTATAGGCACTCTGTTGTCTCATACGCGATACTCCTGAAATGAGAATATACCAGGAATAGTTCTCATCGGGTAGCAAAGATAACAAAGGCCTCTCCTCATGTATCGAGGAAAGGCCCTTCACTGCAGGCTTAGCACCTGCTTGCGCGGTACAGCAGTACCGCTGACGACGAATCGAACTCCCTAAGGTCCTCGCCGCTCAGTTTTAATCCAACTATCTATGCTATATGTCTGACCAGAACCAGAGCGAGGGAGACGACACCTGCTACGACACCGAAATAAGTTGCAAACCACGTAATTTTTTCCATGATGTTTACTCCTCCTTGACTAAATTTTTTATCTACTTGGATAATAGTAAAATTAAAAACTTTAATCAAGGGTATATCATAAAATTTTTAAATATTTTTTTATGCATACCGTAAGTTATTAGTTTCATAATGATCATATGCCCAATATTTACCAAATTTAACATACTAAAACTACTAAAATTATTACTGTATCTATATATAGCACAATGAAATCGTTTACATATCTCCACAAAACAACACGCTGTCACGAACTGGATCAATGTCTAACTCGCTCTTTCGTGGATTATTTAGCTACTCAGAAATTACTGCTTCCCGGTATAACGGCATACTCATACACCGTGGTCCCCCGCGGCCACGGACCAACTCCGATCCCCGGATAGGTAAAACGGTGATTCCTTCCCGATCCAGCGTATCATTGGATACCGTATTACGTTGATACGTAATCACCGTCCCCGGAGCAACGGCAAGGGTATTGGTACTGTCGTTCCATTGCTCACGGGCAGCAACCGTATGATCCGGCCCTCCGCTGGGAATCAATCGTACTGCAGGGACATGAAGCACTCGGGCTAGAGCCTGATGCAGATTTTTCTCTTCGTGAATTTGCAGCTGTCCATCACGATACATGCGTAGACTGAAGACACGAAGGGACATCTCGATCCCGCCATAGATGGAGAAAGCATCCCGATCCACCATAGTAAAAACGGTATCAAGGTGCATATAAGCACGGGTATAGGGAATTTGAACTACCAGTATCTCAGTAAGATTCTGCCCACCCAACTCTGCAGGCTGCATCATGCGCCGGGCAAATGACTCGATCGCCCAGGTACCGGTTCTCGCACTGCTGCCCACTACGGCACAATGCTCATTGAGCAGCAGAATATCGCCACCTTCGATACTGCTTCCATCACTGTAATCAATATAGTTACCGGTTTCTGAAAAGAGCGGATGATGCAGAGCAATCAAAGAGAGGAGCCAGTTCTCCCGCCTCCGCGCATCATTTTTCATGGTATGTACAGCGATGCCGGAACCAATTACCGTTGCGGGATCCCGGGTGAAGTAAAGATTAGGTACCGGCGGAATGTAAAAGGGATAGGTATTTCGAATATAGTAACTCAAGGTCTTATGGCGAACCGTATTATCGATTTCAGCTTTCAGTACTCCTTTAATACAACAAGCGGCTAATGCTTCGCATTCAAGTTGGGAAAGGTAATCATACATACTCTCCCGTATTGCAGGTTCATGAATCTGTGCCGATGCAATAAGATGCAAAATCACATCTTTTCTGACCTGCTGATCAGTAAGCACGTACTCCAGCATCTGCTCAATGTACCAGACCGTGCATCCCTGCGATTCCAGCAGAGAAGCAAATTGGTCGTGTTCACGCTGCATCTGTTCAAGATACGGAATATCTTCAAAGAGCATGGAATCAAGATACTGCGGTGTCAGAGACTCAAGTTCCTTCCCTGGCCGGTGCAGCAGCACCGATCGAAGTTTTCCAATTTCACTCGTAACGCGAATCGGCATCTTAGACTCCCCTATGCTTGTCTGAATCCCTCAATCATGGCGAGAAACTGATCACGATCAGCTGAGGGTGGGTACAATTGCTCGGTCATGGATGTCACCTGATCGAAGAGTCCGCTTGCATAGCTACGGGCTTGTGCAAGTACTCCTGAGCGTTCTATATCATCAATGAGATGCAGAATAGCTTTTTCACTGGCAGCATAACCGTCCCGTTGCGCCAGATGAAACGTAGTGAACAGCTCTTCGCGCTTATCGGGGCAAGCTTCAGCATAAAGGATGATGGGAAGACTTTTTTTATTCTCAACAATATCATCTCCACGCAATTTTCCCGGATTACCTTTTTCTAAATTCAACACATCATCAATGATCTGAAATCCCAACCCGGCAGTCTCTGCAATTGCTCCGGATTGTGCGATGACCTGTTCATCATCGGTGGCAACGGCAGCTCCGAGTTCACATCCCATAGCTGCAAGACATCCGGTTTTCAACCGACACATCAATTCATAAGAAGCAACATCAGGCAGCACATTCTGTTGATTGTGCCACGTGATATCCATCCCCTGCCCTAGATGAATCTTGCGCATATAGTTTGCATAAATCTGATAGAGACGAAGCCGCACCTCCGGAGAAACATCCAGCCGGTCCAATGCAATGGTCGGCAGATAGTAGAGAAAGTTCCCCGCATTAATAGCACTATCGATACCATGAGTGATATGCACGGAAGGGTTGCCTCGGCGCATATCAGCTCCATCTTCGATATCATCGATGATCAAACTGCCGTTATGCGGGAGTTCTACGAGAGCCACAAGATGCAGAGCCCGCTCACCTGCCTCCTGACCACCAAGCATCCTGGCGGTAAGAAGCATGAATAGCGGTCGCCATCGTTTCCCCCCGCTATAGACAAGGTCCCGCGCGGGGGCGCAGATTGCATCAAAGACACTGACATCCGTCACATTTTCCTGACTGGAGAGAAGCATTGACACCCACTGCGGATCGACCTGCTGTGGGAGCAACTGCTGCAGCCTCTGTTCAATAACTTCAAGATAACTCTTCATGAGCGGATTATAGGGGGAGTAGTAACACTTTGGCAACGTTAAATAGGAAAATCCCAGGCGAAAGGACATGGTTTGATTTGCCTTGTCTGATAAAACTCAGTATCATGAGCATATGGAATCTATACTCGCATTCAATCATTTCCTCGGACCCAACACCCACCTGTACATGCAGGCAATTCTGCTGGTAATTATTGGGCTACTGGTTTTGACACCTATCAACCATATCCTGAAAAAACGCATTCGCATTCGTGAGAGCAAACGGGAGGAGGGGGCACCGGAAAGCAAAGGAAAATCGCTTGGATTACTCAGGTTTTTTCAGCGCATTGCCGTGCCACTTGCTTTTTTGGGGATACTATCCATTGCTGTGCAAATCGTTGCATTTGATACGCGCATAGAGAAAACCGTACAGGCAATCTTTGCCATTATCATGACTTTCATCATCGTGCGATCGGTGAATAAGGGAATAGAACTGGCTTTTTCCCGACACTTTGAACGGGAAGACAGTAATCATGATCAGGAAAAGAACCTCAAACCATTGTTGTCGCTGATAAAATTTTTACTGTGGATCGTTGGGGCAATATTCCTTCTGGCTAATCTTGGACTGGATGTTTCAACGGCTCTTGCTGGACTTGGCGTTGGTGGTATTGCTGTAGCTATAGCAGCTCAGGGCATACTGGGAGACCTCTTCAGTTATTTTGTCATATTCATGGACAAACCATTTGAACTCGGAGATTTTGTAGTCTTTGGCGATAAAGCCGGAGTGGTGGAAAAAATCGGCATTAAATCGAGTAGAATTCGTGTCCTCAGTGGTGAGGTACTGATTATTTCGAACTCTGATCTGATTGCCTCACGTATCCATAACTATAAACAGATGACCCGTCGGCGCGTAGTATTCTCCGTTGGAGTCACCTATGAAACAACGCAGGAACATGTGGAGGAAATCCCTTCTCTGATCAGATCAATCATCAACTCGGTAACAACCATTGAGGGCGTGGTCTGTGATCGCTCTCACTTCCAATCATTCGGTGCATATGCACTGAATTTCGAGACGGTTTACTATGTCCCGTCACCCGATTATGTGGTGTATATGGATGTTCAGCAGGAAATCTACCGGAATATATTCCGCACTTTCAATGAAAAGGGGATCGAGTTTGCCTATCCCACACAAAAACTGTACGCGGCACAGGAGAGCCCCTTCCAGGTCTCTACGACAGAAACCGTATCTACGTGAACAACCGTCATAACCTCCTATTCCTCTTAAATATATTTCAGACTTGAAATCTGTTCAGAATATGTCATACTGCACAAACCATCGGGAGGTGATTATGGCACATGACAAGGTAGATAGAGACGGAAGAGATTCCACTGAAAAGAAACCGTTGACGTCCATTAGCGGACGCCCTATCGCACATAATGAAAATATTCAGACTGCTGGTCGCCGTGGCGGCGTGATGATGCAGGATGCATGGTATCTGGAAAAAATGAGCCACTTCGATCGGGAAGTCATTCCCGAACGGCGTATGCATGCAAAAGGATCCGGGGCTTTCGGAACCTTTACCGTAACCCATGATATCACCAGATGGACAAAAGCCAGTCTGTTTGCTGAGGTAGGAAAGAAAACCGATATGTTTATCCGTTTCTCCACCGTTGCCGGAGAACGGGGGGCAGCCGATGCGGAACGCGATATCCGCGGGTTTGCCATGAAGTTCTATACTGATGAGGGAAACTGGGATCTGGTGGGAAATAATACTCCTGTGTTCTTCTTTAGAGACCCCATGCTGTTTCCCGATCTCAATCATGCAGTAAAACGCGATCCGAGAACCAATATGCGATCAGCTCAGAACAATTGGGATTTCTGGTCTGCACTTCCGGAGGCACTGCATCAGATAACCATAACCATGGGCGATCGAGGAATTCCAAAAAGCTATCGCCATATGAATGGCTATGGGTCACATACCTATTCACTGATCAATGCCGATAATCAGCGATTCTGGGTAAAATTTACTTTAAAAACGCAGCAGGGAATAGACTATCTGACGGATGCCGAGGCTGAAGAGCTTGTAGGAAGAGATCGGGAATCACACCAGAAGGATCTCTTTCAGGCAATTGAGCAGGGCAATTTCCCCAAGTGGACGATGTATGTCCAGATTATGACTGAAGAACAGGCACTTACCCATCCTGACAATCCCTTTGATCTGACTAAAGTATGGTACCACGATGATTACCCTTTGCATGAAGTGGGATTTGTTGAATTGAACCGTAATCCCGATAATTACTTTATGGATGTTGAACAGGCGGCTTTCAATCCGGCAAACAGTGTTCCGGGAATTGGCTATTCGCCTGATCGAATGCTGCAAGGCCGGCTGTTCGCCTATGGCGATGCACAACGGTATCGTCTTGGGGTCAACCATTATCAGATACCGGTAAATAAGAGTAAAGTGGAGACTCACCACTTCCATCGAGATGGCATGATGCGTGTAGACGGGAATTTCGGTGGTTCCGTCCATTACAATCCCAACTCCTATGGCATGTGGAAAGACCAGCCGGAGCTGGCTGAACCAGCCTATGATGGCCAGGGTCCCATTGACACCTATGATTTCAGAGAGGATGACGATCACTACTACGAACAGGCGGGTGCACTGTTTAATATCATGAAATCAGATGAGCAGCAGCGATTGTTTGCCAATACTGCCCGGAATATGCAGGGCACCACGGAGTTGGTGCAGAAACGGCACATCAGACACTGCTATCTTGCTGATCCGGCCTATGGGAAAGGCGTGGCAGAGGTACTTGGTATCGATATCGCTACTGTAGATATGGAAAATACGTACGGAGCAAGAGCTTAATTATTCACGGCAGGAGGTTATCTCCTGCCGAATTTTTCCGGTTACCGTCTGCTCAACTTCTCAGCTGTTCCCTTGTCTTTATAAGGGTATTCATCTCAAGAAAGCGCAACAATATAGTGGCATTTCGGTTGTGTCTGATCGCAACGATATACCTGTGCCTTTTAGTGGTCATTGCAGTTATTCCATATACATGTTATAATTACATTATTCAATGAAAGAATAATTGCTAAATGATGTGAGCAATCATTCGAACACAGACCCTCTGTGGGCATTTTTGTGCGAGTGCAGAATCAGTTCACCACGGTACAGTTTTCTGTCCCTTTGAGGGAGTATATCTAAGGATAATGTATGTCATTCACGGAATCAGAACAGCAAATAATCGATCGCTTCGAAAACGATGTCAGTGTGGATCGCTGGCGTGATTGGAAATGGCAGTTAAAGCATTGTGTCAAGGATGTTGATACCTTTGAAAAGCTGCTGGGCTACACATTCCCAGAAGAAAAGCGGAAGGATATTACTGCAACCATCAATAAGTTCCCCATGTCGATCACTCCCTATTATCTTTCCCTTATCGATACGACGTGTATCGAAGATGACCCCATTTTCAAGCAATCATTTCCCGATATACGTGAACTCGATATTGCTGAACATGATATGGAAGATCCATTACATGAAGATGGTGATAGCCCCGTAGATGGAATCACTCATCGTTATCCTGATCGTGTCCTCTTTTTGATCAGTAATACCTGTGCGATGTACTGCCGTCATTGTACACGTAAACGAAAAGTGGGAGATGTCGACAGTATCCCCAACCGTGAACAGATAGAAAAGGGGCTTGAGTATATTCGTAACACTCCACAGGTACGCGATGTACTGCTCAGCGGTGGTGATCCGCTGATGCTCTCCGATGATTACCTTGAGTGGATCCTGTCTGAATTACGGAAAATCGAACATGTCGAGATTATCAGAATCGGATCGAGAATTCCGGTTGTCCTCCCCTATCGGGTCACCGAGAAACTGGTTTCCATGTTGAAAAAATATCATCCGTTGTGGCTGAATACACAATTCAATCATCCACGGGAACTCACCCAGTCATCACGGAAAGCTATCAACATGCTCGCTGATGCTGGTATTCCATTAGGAAATCAGTCAGTGTTGCTCAATGATGTCAACGACTGTCCACGGATTATGAAAAAGCTGGTGCAAAAGCTCACCTATAGTCGTGTACGTCCGTATTACCTCTATCAATGTGATTTATCTGAGGGGCTTACCCATTTCAGAACTTCGGTGGGAAAGGGAATCGAGATTATGGAAAGCCTCCGGGGTCATACCAGCGGATTCGCTGTTCCCACGTATGTGATCGATGCTCCAGGAGGTGGAGGGAAAATTCCGGTAGGACCGAATTATCTGCTCTCCTGGTCAACCAATAAAGTGATTCTCAGAAACTTCGAGGGAGTGATCACGACGTATCGCGAACCTGATAATTACCGCTCCATTGCCTGTGATCGCGACTGTGACAACTGTTCACTGGAACTGAAAATGGCAGACTCTGATGAATATAAGGCACATGGTATCGAAAAACTCCTGTGCGACTATGATGACAGTTTCTCTCTGACGCCAGAAGGGTATGTCAGTGCAACAGAAGCATATATGGAGAGTCAGGACGATGCCTGATGTAAGTGAAAGAATGTACGGTGCATTGATCCAACATGGACCTGCTAGTAATCGTATCTACCTGATGGATATGGAGCATGCTGTAGCAGCAGAACTGGTTCCCGGGCTGCTGCAGCTAGCCGAGCAAAACGGATACACAAAAATATTCGCTAAGGTACCGTGTACTGAAAGTGCGGAGTTTGTTGCGGCGGGTTTTGAGATAGAAGCGATAGTCCCCCAGTTGTATCGGGGGACCACCGATGGACATTTTCTCGGCCTCTTTCTCGATAAGAGAAGGCGCGTAGAGGAACTTGCTCAGCAATATGATGAAGTGGCGGCTCTCGCACAATCAAAAGTCATTGCACCAGGTTCTTTTAAATCCCACCCTATGCGCCTCTGCACCCCTGGCGATGCTGAGGCTATGGCAGAGTTGTATCGTACGGTTTTTGATTCCTACCCGTTTCCTATCGATGATCCCTCATTTATTATCACCTCAATGCAGGAGGGAACGGTGTATGCAGGTCTCTGGGAAGAAGAGACCCTTGTTGCCCTAGCTTCAGCAGAATGCAATTTCGCACCGCATGCACAGTATGCGGAAATGACCGACTTCGCCACCTTGCCACCCTACCGGGGAAACGGTTACGCATCGCAGCTTCTTTCCTTCCTCGAACAGGAAGTCCGCAGCAGAGGGATCAACACGTTGTACACCATTGCCCGTGCAGTTTCACCGGGAATGAACTGTACATTTGCAAAAAGTGGATACACCTTCGGAGGAAGACTGAGAAATAACACACAGATTGCAGGAACCATTGAGAGTATGCATATCTGGTATAAGTGTTGATTCAGCTAATCTGCACCTTACTGACAAAATAGGCATGCATCACGGCATTGGTTGCTATGAGGCTGCTGGTAAACGGCTGCACGTCCAGAAGATTCAGTTGTGAGATCTGACCTCCCGATTCTTTCAGTATTACCGTACCTGCAGCAATATCATGATATCCAAGACCAAATTCAATGAATGCTTCACCACGCCCATGCGCTATGTAGCAGAGATGCAGAGCAGCTGAACCATAATCGCGCGTCTCTCCTGAATCGGCACATACAGCCTGATACACCGTCATGAATGCCGGAAGCCGATAACGGAATCGCAAAGGTGGACTGATCATAATTGCCGTATCATGAGGCTCTTCGATATGGGAAACAGCAATGGGAACACCGTTGCAGTGGGCACCTTTCCCCCGCTGCGCACTATAGAGCTCATCAGTGATAGGATCATACACAACTCCGACTATCGGATCCCACTGAGACATTTCATAAGCGATACTGATTGAAAAACCGGGAAGCCCGTGAATGTAGTTGGTGGTACCGTCGATCGGATCAATGATCCACGTGCCCCCGTCACCGTATGATTCATAGCCCATCTCTTCACCGAGGAAATTATCTTCGGGAAAACAGTCATGTAGATACTCTTTAATCATCCGTTCTGACTGTACATCCACCACCGTGACGAAATCATTAACTCCCTTTGCCGTAATTTCCAGATTTCCTTTCCGACTTTCCAACAGGAAGGCTCCTGCCTTCTGTGCAATTAGTTTTGCGGCCTCGAGTCGCTCGGTTAATTTTTGATCATGCATCATGACTCCCCCTGAACACTAAACCCAGTATGCACCCAAGGAGCAGTACTGAACAAGTAGCTGATATCAGGAAATAGTTGCAGATTCCCTACTCTCCCACTATACTTTCGATCATGAATAGTATCATAGTCTATCGGACAAAAACCGGTCACAGCCGGAAAATTGCCAACGCAATGGCTCAGACACTCGATATCAAGGCAGTAGACCTCAAAGAAGAGCCGAATATTCCTCCTGTTGATCTATTGTTTATTGTCGGCGGCATCTATGGAGGGAAGAGTAATCCTGATCTAATTGCTTTTGCCGAATCACTTGATGCCCAGCACGTTAAGCAGGCTGCTCTGATCACCTCCTGTGCAAGTCGGAAATTCTTTCAGAAAGAGGTCCGTGCAGCTTTAGTAGCAAAAGGGATAGAGGTAGCAACGGAGGAAGTGGTCTGCTGGGGAAGTTTTCTCATCTATGGATGGGGACATCCGAACCAACAGGATTATACTGCGGCTATCGAGTTTGCAAAAAAGTTACTATAACTCATGAAGTGCATTTTCTACAGCTTTTAATATCACCAGACTGCTGTAGGTAGCACCACTGACCACATCGAGCGTTACTCGCTGTTCCTGTACTATCCGGGGAACCAAAGCCTCGGCATCTTTACCTTGTCCTTGCCGGTGCTCGATCAGGGTGATGTCGGTAATACTATGATCTCGAACCGTCACGTCAACAACTACTTTCACCGGAAAAGCTGCGTACTCGCCTCGATATACTCCATCAGACAATTGGGTAAGATCAGGATCAGTGATCGTCATTGCAGAAAGCTGCTCTAATCCCTGCTGTACACGTTGGGTAAACACCCACATCATGATACTACCTGCAACAATGAGCAGAACAAGCACCAGTAAAACTATATAGCGCTTTTTAAGCATCAGTATCCTCCCGGCTTTTCCGTGAACGTACCCATCGTAAACCATAAAGAAATGTAAGAGTGATGGGGAACCCATGAACCACCAATATGGCTATGATATCCCTGCCCGTATGAAAAAACAACCAGAAGGCTATGGTGATCCCTGCATATCCGAAAGCTCCCCACAGCGGTCGATGCAATCCGATCATGGCACTGAGTGCAACCAATAAGCCAGGGATGCTATGTATCACAAAGGCTGATATCTGAGCCAGTGTGATGGGTTCAGTCGAGAAGACATCAATTCCCAACAGTATGAGAAACCCTGCATAGATCAGAGATACTGCAAGGAGAATGTACCGAGGCCGCCACAGTAACTTATGACGTTTTCTCATCAAGTGCTCCTGCAGATAAGTACATGTCATTATCTGATTTATTTCAACTCTTATCGAGTACTTATACAACAACTTCCTACATTTTTCCTTGCATTTTCTCAACTCATATACTATAACGACGATAGTACGCAAAACTGTTGAGGCTCCAGTGAAAAAGATCAAAACTCGAAGCTCTTCTGACACGAAAAAGTTGTTGCTCTCGTTTGTTGTCCTAACCATCATGGTATTTTCCATCATGGGGTTAGGTCTGTATAGCTCAAAGCAGACTCAGGCAGCAGCTCAGGAAAATAGTCGTGCACAGGAGGTAATCGGACAACTTGAAAAACTTCAGAAACAGCTTATCACCGTAGAACTGAACCAGTTACGCTATACCATGACTAAGCATGACCAGTACGTCATCGCTGCAGATGATGCAGCTCTAGCCTTTCAGACAACGATTGCAGACTTGATGCGCTCTCTTAACGATCAGGATGTACGATTTGAGCAGTTACGAGAGATACAAAACGGTTTTACCCGTTGGTTTGAACTGATCCGTCTCTCAGATGCTGAGGTAATCGGAAGTGGAGAACTTATACAGCAGTTGAAACAGACCATCGTAACAGAACAAGAAATCCTTATGCAGCTACAACAGGATTTTCATCAAAAGACGCGTTTGATCCACACCATCCTAATAATTGGGAATGGTTTACTTTTAACCATCTTCGGTGCGATGACCTACGGTGGAAATCGTTGGGTTCACGATTTTGAAGCGAGACGAAAAACTGCTGAACAGTCAATCCGTGCTGCAAATGAAAGTATGAAAGGGGTCATTGAGGCAACTCGTGCAGGGACCTGGGAGTGGGACCTTACTACGGGAACTTCAATATGCAATGACCGCTGGGCACAGATGATTGGCTATTCCCGAGACGAATTAGGAAACCTCCCACACGACACGTGGAGATCATTTATTCATCCTGATGACATTGAGCAGATGAATCAGAAAGTTGAAGAGACCCTTCAAGGCAAACAGGAATTCTATGAAGCGGAATTCAGAATGAAACACCGTGACGGCCATTGGGTTTGGATTATGGATCGAGGCAAGGTGATAGCATGGTCTCCTGAGGGAAGACCCATTCGTATGAACGGTACCCATACCGATATCACGGCTACAAAAAAAGCAGAAACCGAATTGCGACGTAGTGAAGCAAGCTATCGATCCCTGGTAGAACAGATGAATCAAGGGTTGTTGGTACTCACATCAGTGGTAGATCAACAGGGGAATTTGGCCGATTTTATCATTGAAAGTGTCAATGCTCAGTTTGCACACATCGTGAGAAGAACGACTCTTGCACTTACGGGAGCAAGAATTCGTGAAGTCGTACCACTTGGTGCAGATTTGTGGATACGTAAATTTAAAGAGGTCTCACTCCGGGGAACCCCGCAGGTATTCGAGCTATCACTGGATCAATATGGCAAATCGCTGAAACTCTCTGCCTATGTACCTGAAAAGGGAAAACTAGCAGCCATAGTCGAAGATATTACCCAGGCAAAAGCACTGCAGAACCAACTCTGGGTAGAAAAGGGACGATTGGAAACCACGCTGTTATCAGTCGGGGATGCAGTAATATCAACCGATGAATCAGGGAAAATCATCCTATTCAATTCCTCAGCAGAACAGCTGACCGGATGGCGAGAGGATCAAGCAATGCACCTACCGATTTCTCAAGTGCTGAATATTATAGGCGAACCGATTGTATCAGAAGCGATCTCTCAACGGAAAACGATAGAAGCCTCTGCACAAGCAACGCTTCACACCCGTGATGAGAGGTTGATAGCGGTGGAAGCGACGGCGTCCCCCATCCTGGGACCGATTGGCACCGTTAACGGAGTCATTGTGGTATTCCGCGATAATACAGAGAAGCGCCTAAAACAACAGCATATGGAAGAACTCACCTTCCGTGATCCGTTGACCGGTCTGCGTAACCGGAGAGCCTACGAGGCTGAAATAAAACGCTTGGATCACCGAAGGTGTTATCCCCTCATTCTGGTAGCTGCCGATGTGAATAATCTGAAATTAACCAACGATGCCTTCGGTCACGATGCGGGAGACTTGTTGCTGAGAACCGTTGCATCGGTACTCGTGACAGCCTGTCGGCCTCAGGATATCGTTGCTCGAATTGGCGGGGATGAATTTGTTCTCCTATTGCCCAATACCTATGCCACTGATGCAGAGCAGATGATTGATCAGTTGAATGAGGCCTTTGCCCAGCAATCAATACTTGATTTCCCTGTAGCTGTATCATTTGGATTTGCCGTGAAAACCACTGAAGAAGAGTTGTTAAAGGATTTATTCAGTACAGCCGAGAATTACATGTATCGAAAAAAAATTGCTGAACGACCAAGAAATCGAAAGATGATTGTGGATCAGTTGTTCAACACATTTATAGAACGTCATCCCGAAGAAATGATGCACGCACGATACGTAGAAGAACTCTGTCAGGAATTGGCCTATCGTGTTGGATTGAGTGATCTCGAAGTTGATCAGATTGCCCTTGCAGGAAAATTGCACGATATCGGGAAAGTGGCTCTTCAAGGGGAACTGTTGATCTCGGGAGGATTGACAGAGGAAATTGAAGGAACTACAGTACTGAGACATCCTGAGGTGAGCTTCAATATACTCAGTGCAGTGCCGCAGTATGCAGCGATTGGAGAAATTGTACTTGCACATCATGAGAGAATCGATGGAAACGGCTATCCGAGCGGACTCAGAGGCCATCAGATTCCCCTTGGGTCGCAGATTCTCGGTATGTGTGATTATTGGGCGATGTTACGATCAGAAAAGCCTACCGGATTGCAGCTGGTCGAGTCAGAGGCTTGGGAACGTCTGCAGCAGCAATCAGGAAAACGATTCGCTGAATCGTTGATACGCCTGTTTATAGATGAAGTCATCACCAGAGGAAATACATAATTTCAAGAGAGATCGATAATGACAAAAACCTATCGCATTTTCCTGTTGCTGATGATCGTGTTGCTTGTGTTACTCAGTGGTTGTAAAGCAAAGCAGGAGAATCAGGAGAAATCCGAAGAACTGACTTTACTGCGTGTAGGGATGATGAGTGCAGTTGATGCTGCTCCTTTTTATCTAGCACAACAGAAAGGATATTTTGCCGATGAAGGAGTATCGGTGGAGTTAGTACTGTTCACCAATGGTCAGCATCGACAGACTGCTCTGCAAACCAACCAGGTCGATGGTGTCATGACTGACTTAGTAGCTCTGATCACACAAGCAGGTGGCGATTTTCCTGTCAAAGGGACCATTTCCACCGATGGGCTGTTCCCCCTTTTATCTACAAAAGAAATAGCAGAACCACAAACTCTCAGTGCAGGCACGATGGAAATCAGTGTCACCAACTATCTGTTGGAACAATATTTAGACGATACACACACGCTTGAGAAGGTCTATATCAACGAAATCCCGGCTCGTCTGGAAGCTGTAGCCTCAGGTCAGCTGGATATTGGCATATTTCCCGAACCGTTTGCCTCTATCGGTGAACTACGCGGTTTAAATAAATGGGAATTTGCCGAAATTCCTGAGGAGAGCGTGAATATCATCGCATTCACTGAATCAGCTCTGCAGGAGAAAGTGGAGGAACTCCATCGATTTCATCGAGCCTATCAGCGCGCTGTACAGGATATTCAATCTGATCCGGATACGGCACGTGCTATTCTGATGGATTCGTTTGATCAGTTACCTGAATCGGTACGAGATCGCATGGGATTGCCCCAATACCAGAATGCACGGCTACCGAGTGATCAGTTCCTCCAGGAAATCGTCCAATGGACTGAGCATATTACCGGACAGTCGCACGATTTCACTCGAGAACAGTTGCTTGATGACCGCTTTGTCCAGGATCTATGATGCTTGCGATACAAGACGCGCAGGTAGACTATGGTAGTCATACTGCCTTTTCTCATTTTTCATTATCGGTGCATGTCGGTGAAACTATAAGCATATTGGGAAAAAGCGGATGCGGGAAAACAAGCCTTCTGTATGCGATTGCTTCACTTCTGCCCCTTGCATCGGGGACGATTGACCGATCAGTGGAAGCTGATCATTGTACTATCATGTTTCAACAGGATAATCTGCTCCCCTGGAAGAATGTTCTGGGGAATGTTCTGCTCGGACTTCCCGCGACCTATCGTGACGAAGCAGAAAAGCTGTTAGAGAGAGTGGGATTACAAGATCAGCTGCACCACTTTCCTCAACAGCTCAGCGGAGGCATGCGTCAGCGGGTGGCGTTGGCTCGAGCATTGGTGCGCAGACCACAAATCCTGCTTCTTGATGAACCATTGGCAGCACTGGATGAACAACAACGAGAACTCCTGCAGGATGATATTAAAACGTATGTACGTACACATCAGATAACGACGATCTTAGTAACTCACAGTATTCGGGAAGCTGCTTACATGGGTTCCCGTATTATTATCATGACACCTGGAGGTATCACCTGCCAGGCCGAAAACCCGTGGATTGATGACCCTGATTTGCGAACCAGAGATGAACTGTTCGGCTTAGAACAACAATTGCGCAGTGAACTGAGGGATACACTATGAGATATCTGAAAGGGATGTTCCTAGTGATTGTATTGTGGTATCTCATCGGGGCTCTGGTATCGTCTCCCATTATCCCGCTCCCGGATAAGGTATTATCGTACCTGCTTCTGCATGCAGATGAACATCGGATGGGACATCATCTTCTTACCTCACTGTATCGTATCCTGGGAGGACTTTCGATCGGCTTACTTCTCGGTACAACAGGTGGACTGCTCATCGGCCGCACCAGAGCACTTGATGCCGTGATTTCACCGGTACTGTACCTCTTGTATCCACTGCCTAAAATTGCCTTTCTTCCAGTGTTTATGGTCCTCTTCGGCATCGGCGACCTGTCAAAAATGATGCTTATTGCTACAATAGTATTCTTTCCGGCTGCAGTATCTGTCCGCGATGGAGTGCAGCATATTGCTCCACAGTATCTGCTTCTTGCCAGAGCATATCATCTCAGTGCACGACAGACATTTTCCGATATCGTGTGGCCGGCAGTGCTGCCATCCCTATTCTCCTCGATACGTATCACCCTGGGCATTTCGCTTTCAGTACTATTTATCAATGAGAGTTATGCAGCATCGCATGGATTAGGATATGCCATCATGAATAGCTGGATCATGGCTCAGTACACAGCTATGTATGCGGGAATTGTCATACTGAGTTTGCTCGGATTAACCCTGTACAGTGTCACCGATCTTATCGAGAAACAGGTGACCCATACGGATCATTGACATTAACGGTTGCACTGCAAGCGTGTCAGGGGTATCATAAGACATGGATGCCTGTTCGGTTGACAATGCATTTCTCTGTAAGCACAGTATGTTTGGAGGACTTACAGATCAGCAGCTGGTATTTATCCGTCCACTCCTTAACGAACATACCTATCCTCAAGGAGCAATGATCCTGCAGCAGGGAGAGCCTAATGCAACGGTCTATTTTATTGTCTCTGGGGATGTCCGCGTGCAAAAGCACTCTGATGATGAATCGCAGGGAGAACGTGAAATAGCTACTTTACATGCAGGAGATTCGGTTGGAGAGATGGAACTCATTGATATTCAGAGCTGTGCCGCATCTGTGGTCTGTCTGACCGAAGTACATGTCATCACCCTGTCGAATCGGGACCTATACATACTCTCGCACGAACATCCTGCAATTTATACGATGATCATTATGAATCTCGCCCGCGATATCTCCAGGCGCTTACGATCAACTGATCAACTACTCGCCATGGTTTCAAAACAAACACCACATTAAAGATCAAATACATTATTATCACATAAGGAGCACCCTACCTGATGAAGCACAAGAAAAGTGACATACTGAAGAACAAGTGGCAAGAAAAAGAAGGTCCGATTGTATTTACCACGGTAGATACACAAGGAATTCCCAATAGTATTTATGCAACATGTACTCGCATGAGTGATGATGGGAAAATTGTAATTGCTGATAATTATTTCAACAAGACAAAACAGAATATTTCACCGGGATGTCCGGCTGTGGTATTGTTCATGACATCCGAAGGACAGGCGATTCAAGTTAAAGGCACGTTAGCGTATATGACAACAGGACCATACTTTGACTTTATGAAATCGTGGAATCCCGAACAGCATCCCGGGCATGCGGCTGCTGTTCTGTCAGTACATCATATCTATTGCGGAGCAGAGGAACTCGGATAGAATGACAGATATGTACGGTGAACAGATCGACCATCTCCGTGCTTTTTATGCCAGTGGAGCGACACAGGAGATTGCGACACGAAAAGCACGATTGAGGCAGCTTGCTCAGAGTATAACTGCTCATGAATCGGAAATTCAGCAGGCATTGTATGCTGATCTGCATAAAAGTGCTGCTGAGGCATACTTGAGTGAAATCGGTATCGTACTCGATGAAATCCGTTTTCAGATTCGCCATGTAGCGTCCTGGGCAAAAGCAAAACGCGTGCGAACCCCATTGGCACATTTCATTTCTCAATCATTTATCATAGCTGAACCACACGGTGTTGTACTGATCATGGCGCCGTGGAATTATCCTTTTCAGCTCTGTATGGTTCCGCTCATAGGAGCTATCGCGGCAGGAAACACGGTAGTACTGAAACCGTCAGCATACGCGAAGAGTACAAGTCAGATTATTGCAGATATTGTCGGTGAAGTATTTCCTGAGCATTACGTGTTGACCGTTCAGGGGGGGAGATCGGAAAATGAACAGCTGCTCAAACAACGGTATGACTATATATTCTTCACCGGAAGTGTTTCTGTGGGTACGTTGGTTATGAGACAGGCAGCTGAACATCTCACCCCGGTCACGCTGGAATTGGGAGGAAAAAGTCCTGCTGTTGTTGATGCTACTGCCGATGTGTGCCTCGCGGCAAAACGGATTGTGTTTGGCAAGCTGCTCAATGCAGGTCAGACGTGTATTGCCCCCGATTATGTGCTGGTAGAAGCATCAGTCAAGAATGTGTTGATTGAAGAGATGAGAAAAGCGCTCGATCAATTCTTCCCTACCGGCAATCTTGACGCACTCCCTAGCATCATCAACCAGAAGCATTTCAGTCGCTTGGTGCAGTTGCTCGAAGGTCAACAGATTCTCATTGGAGGGAAGGCGAATCCAGATACGTATCAGATTGAACCTACCGTACTGGAACCGGTCTCGGCCGATGCACCTATTATGCAGGAAGAGATATTCGGGCCTCTGTTACCGATTATCACCTGCACAACGATGTCAGAGGCGATCGAATTTATTCAAGGGCGCGAGAAACCACTTGCTTTGTATCTGTTCACTACCGATCGAACAATTGAAAAGCAGTTTATGCAGAAAATTTCTTTTGGTGGCGGTTGTATCAATGATACGATCATCCATATTGCAAATCCCCGCCTTCCCTTCGGAGGAGTCGGGCACAGCGGTATGGGTTCGTATCATGGCAAAGCCAGTTTCCAAACATTCAGTCACCTAAAAAGTATGGTAAAGAAATCGAATGTGATCGATCTTCCGCTCAGGTATCATCCTTACACCAAAAGAAAAGATCGAATTATTCGTTTCTTTTTGCGCTGACCACTGCCCTAATTGACCTCCAGCCTCTGATCGTGCTAGGGTACGTGTGCTACTATTTTTGCGTTGCAGATCTTTCATTTCTTTGCGTTGTACGTTTGCGTTCTTTACTGACACACACTCCAGCAGACAAGAAATCTCGTTCAGACTGCCCAAATGGAGCGTAATTTATGTCAACAGGCTGACAGCCTGTGAAGGATGCCACGTATGGCTAAGAAAATTTATGTGGGTAACATGAGTTACCAGACCACCGAAGAACAGCTTTGGGACTTATTCGCTCAGTACGGTACCGTTGTGAGTGCTAATATCATTTTTGATCGTGATACTCGCCGCCCTAAGGGTTTCGGCTTTGTTGAGATGGAAGATGAAGCTGCAGCAACTGCTGCTATTTCACAGCTTGACGGTCAGGAGTTTGACGGCCGTAATCTTCGTGTGAACGAAGCTATTGCCAAGCCACGACCGAGCAGAAACGACTACCGCTATTAATTCAGTTGTTTCACGCTGCATACGGAGCCTCAGGGCTCCGTTTTTTTGTATGTAAGAGGTTTTTCTGATATGTAGGAGGCTTGACAACAGTTTGCACATGACATGAGAACTAAGTACTGAGTCCAGTGCAGTTAAAGTAATGACGGGAGTGCGAAAACAGCTATGGATGAAAAAAATTACATCAATTCCTATTTTTGCATGAATTTATCGGATGAGAATCAGATGATACCGTATTGAAGCCTATACATAAACCCGTAACATCTGACATCCCTATCTGAAGAGCTGTGGTCAGTATTAGTGCACCGAGATACCCCATTGTCACAAGTATTGAGAGCTAGTGGGTAATTTTTTGATCTATACGGGTAAATATAAGTAACTTATGCTTTTTTTCTACGAGAGACGCCCCTCTCAGGATTGAGAAGGGGCGTCTGCATATATCAGTTCGCCATGTGGGCAATGATTCGGTCGCCGAATCCGCTACACGAAACTTCGGTAGAACCTTCCATTAATCGGGCAAAATCATAGGTGACTTCCTTGGCTTGCAGCGCCCCGGTAATACCGGTATCAATAAGCCGGGCAGCTTCTGACCAACCGAGATAATCGAGCATGAGCATACCGGAGAGAATGACTGATGAGGGATTTACTTTATCAAGACCGGCATATTTCGGTGCCGTACCATGAGTGGCTTCAAATACCGCATTGCCCGTCTCATAGTTGATATTTGCCCCTGGAGCAATACCGATACCCCCGACCTGAGCTGCAAGGGCATCTGAAAAGTAATCTCCGTTCAAATTCATGGTGGCAATTACATCATACTCGGCAGGTCTCGTGAGAATCTGCTGTAAAAATGCATCGGCAATGACATCCTTGATGAGCACCTTCCCTGTAGGAACCGGCTTACCTCCAAGGTCTTCCCAGGTGACTATCTGATCACCGAATTCTTTGCGGGCGATCTCATATCCCCACTCACGGAAGGCTCCCTCGGTATACTTCATGATATTCCCCTTGTGAACCAAGGTGACCGAAGATCGTTTATGTTCAATCGCATACTTAATAGCTGCACGAATGAGGCGTTTTGATCCCATTTCACTGATCGGTTTCAGCCCGAGCCCGCTGTCACTTCGCACATTCCATCCAAGACGATCGTGCACAAATGCAATCAGATCCTTCGCCTCATCAGTTCCCGATTTCACTTCGTAACCGGCATAGACATCTTCAGTATTCTCCCGGAACACCACCATATCAATAAGTTCCGGCTGTTTTACCGGGGAAGGAATCCCCATATAGTATTTCACCGGTCGTAAACAGACAAATAGATCAAGGCGCTGTCTGATAGTAACATTCAAACTCCTGAATCCACCGCCAACCGGTGTGGTCAAAGGTCCTTTGATTCCTACCAAATACTTCTTCAGCGCCTCTTCAGTCTCCTTAGGAAGCCACTCCCCTGTAGCGTTGAAGGCTTTTTCTCCTGCCAGCACCTCTTTCCAGGTAATACTACGGGAACCGTTATAGGCCTTCGCTACCGCAGCATCAATAACCCGAACTGCAGCTGCCCAGATATCGGGCCCGATGCCATCTCCCTCAATATATGGAATGATTGGATGGTCAGGTACGATCAGACCGTTGTTCCCCATGGTTACTATATCTTTCATTATTGCTCCTTTTTCCTGGTATGTGTGTGCAGGGAATGCCCACGTAACTTGATGCAGTGTACCAGAAAGCATCAGGCATGTTAATACCTTGATCAAAGATGAAAGAAGTATGATCAAGCTGTACACATGTCATCTGACTATGATCTGACCTGTAAGAATATGCCAGTCCTGTCAAAAGAGTTTTTTCACAGGTATTTATGTATATCTAGATATATATAGCAGTTACCAATGATCCAACAGATAGAGTGGAAAATATTCTCCGTTCAACTTTATGCATCTGACACCTCATTCATACATAATTACCTATAACACATAGTCCCAGAGATATGGGTATGACAGTACCACATGAACACTATGAGTAATTTTTTGATCTATAGCGGTAAATTTATCAACTTGTGCTTTTTTTCTTCACGCACCTGTTGCAACTTGGGTATAAAGTGATAACACTAGAGGTATGGATGCAATTGCCTTGATCCCATTTGCTTTGATCACTACGTTCACTCCCGGACCTAACAATATTCTTGCAGCTTCTGTGGGTCTCAGATCAGGATATCGCAAAGCGCTGCCCCTGCTGCTTGGGATTGCAATGGGATTTACCGTTGTCTTTCTCGGTTGCAGCATGATTTCCACAGCTCTCGTCACATCCCCGCTCATAACAAAAGTGCTGAAAGTCATCGGTTCGTTGTATATCGGGTATCTTGCCTGGCACACATGGACGGCCTCCTTTACCGCAGTACCTGTATATGAAACTGAGGCGGGAGGATTTTTCCGCGGACTTCTTTTACAGGTGGTAAATATCAAAGTGATTATGTATGGCATCACGATCTATGCAACATTCCTCTCTGCCATGCCGAAAACCATCTGGTATGCTCTGATAAGTGCGTTCTCTTTCGCGCTGTTAAGCTTTCTTTCCACCACATCATGGGCTTTGTGTGGTCACCTGATTGCACGATATACCCCATCAGCACGTGTTATGAAAGGAATTCAGGCGCTGCTGGCTGTTGCATTGGCTCTGATCGCAATTGATATGCTTATTTCATAAAATTGTTGCCCTGTATAAAACCAGCATGGTAGTATGCGGTACGCCACAAGGCGAAAGAGGGTCACCGGAATACATGAAACTGTTGGTTTTTATTTTAAACAATGAAGAATATCTTGAAGAAGTTCTCGAAGCCTATGTAGAAGCAGGCATTACAGGAGCCACTATTGTAGACTCTGAAGGAATGGGGCGTTTTCTTGCCTATGAAGTCCCGCTCTTTGCCGGCTTCAAGGAATTCATGAAAGGAAACCGGCCATATAATAAGACAATCCTTTCGGTGGTACGGGATGAAGCGACCATACAACGCGCACGCAACTTAATTGATCCGGTAATCGGAGGCTTGGACAATGCGGGAACCGGCATCATGTTCACCATACCCGTGGATTGGGCAAGTGGGTTAGTGCCAGAAGAAGAAGAGGTATAGTCATGCAAGGGATCTGTGAAAGACTGGACCGTACATGCGTTCTGCTTGATGTACAGGCAACTGAAAAAGAAATGATCATTCGGGCTATGGTAGAGGCATTAGCTCACATCGGATATGTCTCTGATGTACCACAACAGGTACAGGATGTCATTGCCAGAGAAAAACTCGGAAGCACCTGTATCGGTTCGGGCTGTGCCGTTCCCCATGCCCATTCAGTAGGGCTCAGGGAAACTTCATTGGCTGCAGTTCGCTTGGCAGAACCCCTGGCATGTGAAACGCCTGATGGTCAACCGGTCGATCTCTTCTTTCTCATGGTAGGACCACCCCATCATGCAGCAACTCATCTGAAATTATTATCTAAACTGGCTCGCTTATTGCATGATGAACATCTGAGAACAGATTTAAGAAGTGCTTCTGATGCAGAACAGTTTATTCAGGCTATTTGTCGTAGGGAGAACTGACGATGAAGAGCGAAAGGCGATGGAAGATAATCCGATTTCTCGTTACTTCGCTCTCACTATATGGGATCTGGTTATTATTCACCGCAAGCACCGAATGGTATTCCCTTATTGTGGGAGCGGTGGGTTCAGTGATTATTGGCGCAGTGACATACCAGATTTTTATCCCGTGGCATCAAGCGAACCTGCGATATCTTTTTGGTAATCCCCTCTCTGGTCTCTGGTACGTTCTCGTGCTTATCTGGATGCTGTATTCGTCCAGTGCTGTAATGCTGAAAGCAGTGATTACCGGGCGTATCAGTGCTCGTATTGTCCATTTTCGCACCCGATTGAAATCTGATGTAGCCCGTATGATTCTCGCAAATTCAATCACGCTTACTCCGGGAACCATCACCCTTGATGTGAATGATGATCACCTCACCGTGCACTGGCTCTTCTGTGACACCCACCATGCAAAAGCTGCCGGTGAAAAAGTGAAAGGCCGTATGGAACGGCTCATAAGGAAGATCTGGCCATGAGAGAATTACTGCTCACGGGCATGCAATGGTTCCTCCTTGTCTGTATGGGAGTCTGTATTATCAGGCTGATCCTTGGTCCGAGTTCTGCTGATCGGTTGGTTGCCCTGAATATCCTTTCCGGAGTTACCCTGGGATTTCTGGTTATCATCGCTTTGGTACGAGAACGGACACTGTTTCTTGATGTAGCTCTTGTCTATGATATTTTCGGGTTCCTTGGATTCCTGGCTATCGCCCGGTTTCTTAAAAAGAGTGATACAAAAAAGGAAAGCTCCCATGATGATTCGTGAAGTGTTTGCATTGATTGCTTTTATCGTTGCGATAATTTTCGGTATAGGCGGTTTGGTTGGATTATTCCGGTTTTCCGATCCCTATTCCCGCATGCAAAGCGGTGGCCTCTGCGGTACTACCGCAATATTCTCTATCTTCATCGGCTCCTTGTTGCTATCACCATCATTTGCGATAGCTTTACGAATCGGCATTATTATGGTGTTCTTTCTCATCAGCGCACCAACAGGAAGCTATATCGTCGCACGATTCATCTGGCAAAATGAAACAGCGGAATCACAGAAGAGGGAACGCACATGATTATTATCATGCTTGTCCTGATTGTGATCCTTGCACTTTATTCTCTCATCGGCAGAGATTTATTGCACGTCGTGATAGCCATGTCTGCTATCAGCTTAATCTGCGCACTCCTTTTTGTGCTTCTCGATGCGCCTGATGTAGCCATCACCGAAGCGGCGGTGGGCGCCGGCGTGTCGACAGTGATTTATGTGTGGGCTCTGCGCCATACCCGACGGAGGGATGATGACAACACGTAGATGGCTCAATGGTGCCGGCACCTGGCTGGCGATTATTGCACTGGCGGTAATTCTTGCTCCGATCTTCCTCAGTGCTACACCGTGGCCGACGGTGGCACGGGATTACCTGCAGCAACAGGGAACTGCTGATAGCGGGGCGATCAATCTCGTGAGTGCAATCTATCTCGGCTACCGTGTCTTCGACACCTTTGGAGAAACGATTGTACTCCTGGTTGCCATTTTGGGGACTATGGGATTGTTAAGTCAGCTGGAACACCTTGTTGAACCTGCCCAAAACGATCAGAAAGCACTGGAGACCACATCACGATTTGCGCTCGCTCAGGAGAAACGCCGGTCACACACCTTGCGGACACACTTACTGGAAGTGGTCACGGGAAAGGTCGGTCCGATCGTGCTGTTATTCGGATTTTATGTAATGCTGTATGGCCATATTTCTCCCGGTGGCGGATTTCAGGGAGGGGTCATTGTAGCTTCAGGGATTGTCTTCCTTTCCCTGGGGAATCCACAGGAAGGATCCTTTGGGATATCACGGCCACAGGTATTGATTCGTCTGGAAATCCTTGCATTTTTCACCCTTATCGTCATTTTTTCATCGGGTTTGATCACCGGAAGCGGATTTTTCGGAAATCCCCTCGCAGATACCCCCTTCCCCGTTGCACATATTGTGCTGCTTAATGCGGTAATCGGACTCAAGGTGGGGATGAGTATCGGGTTCATGTGTATTGCCATGATGGGGGAACGGACATGATCATTGAGCGTCTCCTGTTACTCCTCCTCTTTCTCATTGGATTATATGGAATCATAGGCAAGAAACATATCATACGAAAAATCTTCGGGTTGAATATCATCAACACTGCAGTGGTCCTGTTGTTCATCCTGGAAGGGAGTCGTATCGGCGAAGCAGCCCCGATTGCCGATGCTTCTCACCGGGCTATGGTAGATCCGATTCCCCAGGCGCTCATGCTTACCGCGATCGTAATAGGAGTGTGTATCACCGCTTTGAGTCTTGCCCTTGCGGTGCATCTGTACCGGGTAACCGGTTCCTTCGACATCGATGAAATCAGAATACGGATACATCATGAATCATGAAGATCTTGTGTTTGCCACCGTAATGCTGCCGTTACTCGGAGCAGCATTCGCCCTCTTCGGGAAGTTGACAAAACGTTCAACGCTCACTTCATGGTGGAATGGGGTCGGATCGTTTGTCGGACTTGCTCTCCCGTGGGTGCCGCTTATCCTGCTTGCCCCGGTAGTCCTGCAGGGACAGAGTATCGAGGGGGTTGTAGGAAACTGGTATGAACAAATCGGCGTTGCATACACCTATGATGGACTTGCATGGCTCATCCAGATTCTCGGCTATACGATCGGAGGAGCTGCATGGATATATGCGCTTGGCGGCGGTCCGAAAGGTAATACATTTACAGCAATATTTTTAATCCAGACAGGGGCACTAGCGGCAACAATACTTACTACGGACATCTTTAATCTCTTCGTGTGCCTTGAGGTATTGGGTATCACCTCATATGTGCTGATACCGACATCAAAGAAACCGGGGGCTTCGTTGGCTTCTTTCTCCTATCTGATGGTGAGTGCCACCGCCATGGTGTTATTTCTCCTTGGCACTTACGCACTGTACCGGATTACCGGATCGCTTGCCTACGATCAAATTGCACAAGGCCTGATTGGTCTCGATGGTCATCAGCACATAGTCTCCCTCATGGCTTTAGTCCTTATTGTATCGGCAATTGCCATCAGAGTTGCCGTCATGCCTTTGTATGGATGGCTGCCCGATGCCCATGCACTTGCTCCTCATGCCGTTTCTGCAGTGCTATCAGGGGTACTGATCAAAACTCCCCTGTTTGCATTAACACGCGTGCTGCATGTATTCCCCTCGGGAAGTGAAGTCGGTTCTCTGATCAGTATTGCAGGGGCATTGACGGCCGTGATCGCAGTGATCATTGCATTATCGCAAGAGGATGTCAAACAACTCCTTGCTTACCATTCAATCAGTCAAATCGGGTATATCACTGCTGCCTGGGGTGCAGCGATCTCAATTGGAACCACAGATACTACTGGAGTGGCGCTCATGGTGGGAGCCTATCTGCACGCACTATTTCATGCGCTGTTCAAAGGCTTGCTGTTTCTCAGTGTGGGAACTACAGTTGATGTGTGCGGAAACCGGAATGTCTACACACTGAGAAGAGGAGCAAAAGCACTCAGATCGGCTGGAGAACGATTTCCCATCACAATAATCACCTGTATCATCGGTGCTCTGGCAATCAGTGCCATAGCCCCCCTGAATGGATCAGTCAGTAAACAGATTATTACATCGGCGATGAAAGGATCGGTGCACTATTATCTGCTCAGTGCCGCTGCAGTCGGTACGATAGCATCATTTATTAAACTTCTGCGGATATTTTTCGGAGGATCGAGCGAAGGTGAAGAAATACGTATCAGGGTCCGGCATCTGCGTTCCCGCTGGATTGCACAGACTATCCTTGCGCTACTGTGTATCCTTACCGGAATATGTGCTCCGCAGGTCGTATCGTACACTGCCAGAATATTGTTCCCTCAGGCATCTTCAGCCATGCTGTTCACCTATAGTTTTTCAGCAGATCTGATGGTGAAAACCGGCATCACCGTGGCTTTGGGAGTACTCGTATACCTGATGATGCATCTCAGGGTGGTAAAACACCTCCTTACCCTGATCCGGACACGATATCGTGACTTTACCGGTCTGTTTGTCTCTTTCTCACTCGCAACTGCCGTCTTGGCTCTGTTTTTAATACTATGATGGCAACATAACACGCATCTGTAGCGAGATTCATATACATCATGAGAACCTCTTGTCGATTTTCTTGCTGATTGAGTACCTTATATGAAGAATACTTTCGAGTGAGAGAGAGGAGGAAATCAGAATGAAACACTATAGAACCGGAATGCTGATTTGTTTCCTATTGTGTGTCAGCCTATCTGCGGTGATTGCATCTCCTGTTGCTGAGCATGCATATCGTGATCTGCGTTCACTGGATTTAGATACACTGCCGGCAGAGCAGATCATCTCATCATATGAGGTTTTTTACGATCGCATTTCCGGCATGGCAGAAAATGCACGAAATGATATGCTTGCAGCACGCGCTTCGGGCGACCGGGAAGCATATCGTAGTGCCTACGACAGACTGGTGGCTCTCAGTGCCTATCGCATGGGAGAAGAGGAGACTGAGGCGCTACTTGCACGATTTCTTGAAGAACCCGAAGAAAAGCAGGTTGCATATGCTCAGTGGTTGTATCGGATGAGCACGTGTTATCGTCCCCTGCTGACCATTGATTATTCCTATCAGGATGAGCAATTCCGCTATGCGTTTACTCAACGGATTCACCAGGTTCCGGGTAGTGAAATCACCCTCCCTGCAGAATCTCATCTTCGAGTACATACCTCCCGGTTAGGCATATTGTCGGGATGGGGGATCACCAAAGATCAGGTGACCTATGCACCGGGTGAAACGATACCGATGCCGCTTACCAGTCAGACCCTGTACGCCATCTGGTCTTCTGCAGTACGGTTTTCCGATCCGATTACCGAAACAGAGATCACCCGGAAGCCTGTTTCGGAAGGATCTGAGATTGAAGTCCCCGTTCTTGAATCTCCCGACCCGGATTATCGATTTATCGGTTGGTATGATCGAAGCACGAGGGAACTTCTTGATGACGAGACTACCTATACAGTGCACGGAAACGGGGCTGTTTTCGAGGCATTGTGGAAGCATATAGCAGTCGAATCTATCGTACCGTTGTATTATGGTTTCGACCGTATTCCTACAGAGCAGCAGGTTTTCGTGGGGTTCTCGATAACTAATGAAGGGAATTTCCCGGTGAGAAACATCACCGTTACCGCTTCATCTGACAGTCCCTATGTCACCATGGAGCAGGAATCTGTTTCTGTCGGAGATCTTCCTGCTCGAAGGTATCGAACCCATAACTCACGGTTTGCTCAGACAGATCGACCGATGGTCGGAGGAGAGGCTAATACCCTTCGGTTTGTAGTAGAAAAATCAGCACCTTCTCAGACAGCGATTCCACTTACCCTGACCATCAGTGATGGTGAAGATGTATGGAAAACTGAAGTAACCTTTATCATCCGGTAGTATCCGAAGAGAGGACCACACAGTTTTTACCTGCTCTCTTTGCACGATAGAGTGCTTCATCTGCTCGGTTGAACACATCCTGAACGGATGTGTCTTGAGCGGTGAAGTAGGAAACACCGATGGAGATAGTCACCGAATCAGTAGCGTTACCAACGGCAATGTCTGCCGATTCCACTGCTGTCCGTAGATTATTGGCAAACCAGGTAACATTATCTTCCCTGATTCCATCACAGACCATCACAAACTCATCCCCGCCCCATCGGTAGAGTCGGTCGGTACTTCTCAGGGTGCTGTTGAGTACCTGAGCAACCGTTCGCAGGGCATGATCACCGGTGCTATGTCCATACTGATCGTTGATCCGCTTAAAATCATCAAGATCGGTGACTAATATAGCAGGAGATTCAATACGCCTCTGTTTATATTGATGGAAAATTTGCGAGAGTACCATAAGCCCATACCGACGATTATATGCAATGGTCAGGGTATCGCGATTTGCCGCCTCTTTTAAGGCCAGATTTTCCCGGCGGTGCTTTCGTTTTTCAAGTGCCGTGACGGAAAGGATGCTCAGGGTGACGAGCAGAATGAGTAATCCGGCAAAGAGAGAAACCATGGTTCGGGTGAGTTCTCTACTTTCTTCATTTGCTTCGGCGGCAAAGGTTTCCATATCTTCCAAATGGATTCCCATCGCTACGATCCAGTTGTACGGTTCATACAATTTGGCAAACGTGAGCTTTTCCGCTATTTCATCGGTATTCATCCGCTTAAAGAAGTAGGTGGAAAATAATTCGCCGTTTTCCTTGATGCCCTCAAGTTCCTTCAGGTACGGCAGATTACCCGCAATATCGGTCGTAGCTGTCGAAAGATATATCCCTTCAGTATCTTTCAGATTTGGATGAATTCTCCGGATGGCATAATTATCCCCCCCCTGATAATCCACCACCTCATTCACCCATAGGTAGGTCTCATCAGTAAACGACCGGGAATGTATCTGTGCATATATTTCCTGTTTCACCAAGGTATCGACAACCGTCTGTTTCACTCCAAAAAATGCCTGAAGGTCGCCGTAATGGGCAGCGGTATAGATAGCATATGACTGTTGCAACTGTTTTACTGCCGAAGGTAATTCATCTGCGGTAATATCTGCAAATTCCGGAGAATAGAAGTGAATGCTACGGGTTTCCGGATTCCACAGTACTGCTTCCCAATTCCCAGTTTGAGACCGCAAGGAGAAATGGCTCGTATAGAAGTCGATGAACTGCTGCTCAGAGAGATCTTCTGCAACATCAGCAAATAGTGATGAAGCCAGCGCATTGTGCAACTGAAACCGCTGCATCTCGTGACGTCTCGAACGATCTATTTCAGCAATTTGATTTTCTACGGTGTCACGAATATAGTTTCGTTTAAAATCATATACCACCTGATAGGTTTTCTGCATATAAATCTTCTCAATATCGTTGATTGTGAGCACATAGAAGACTCCTACCACCCCGCATACTAGGATGATCAGCACTATACTGGACATGCGATAAATCATCTTCACTGGTATGCCCCCGTTCTCAAAATTTGGAATGTCTACCGCACTGTAATGATACCATATCGCATACGGTTACAACAGATATAACTGTTTGACTATGTAAAAACAGCATCAGCGAAACCTTTTCTCGACTGCATTCATTCAGACTTGCACTTGGTACGAGTCACTCGTACTATTAAGTTCAGGAGGTGCGTTATGGCCCGCTTTTTTAAAAACCGTTCTGCTGCACAGGGGAGAACTCCCGGAGAAGTGGTATTTATCGGGAGACAGAAAGTAGAGCAAAGCTCCATTCGAATCATTCAGTTCAATGAACACATGATTGAGGAACATCAGGTATCTACGTTGGCAGAAGCCGGAAACCTGTTGAGTAACGACGCCGTCACATGGGTGGATGTAACCGGATTACATGATACGGAACTGATTGCTTCAGCAGAGGAGGTCTTTGGATTACACCCCCTTACGCTTGAAGATGTCGTGAATACGGGACAGCGGCCGAAAGTAGAGGAATTTGATTCCTATATCAGTGCTATGGTCAAGATGATGCGATGGGAAACTTCCGATCATGCGATGCATAGTGAACAATTATCACTCATCTGGGGATCACACTATCTCATCACGTTTCAGGAGCGTCCAGGTGATGTGTTCAATCCGGTGAGGGAACGGTTGAGAAATGGGAAAGGAAGGTTACGTCGTTCGGGACCCGATTATCTTGCCTACGCATTACTCGACACGGTTGTTGATAATTATCTGGTGCTTATTGAACGATTAGGTGAACAGATAGAAGCAGTGGAACCGGAAATCTCAGAAGATACCAGCCCCGAGATTTTACATCAGATCAATGCCCATCGGAGAGAGCTGCACTTCCTGCGAACTTCAATACGACCGGCACGGGAAGCCTTGCGTGAACTCGGCAGGTTTGAATCTGATCTTATCACACAATCAACCTTTGTCTTTCTTCGAGATCTGAATGATCTGGCAACCCAGGCGGTTGAGACGATGGATACCTACGGCGACATGCTCAAAGACCAGCTGGAAAGTCATAATGCAGCAACAGGAAATCGCCTCAATGAAATTATGAAGTTTCTTACCGTGTTCTCTGCCATCTTCATTCCATTATCATTGCTTGCTGGTATCTACGGAACCAATTTCGAGATCATTCCCGAACTGCACTTTCGTTTTGCATATCCCCTATTCTGGCTGTTGCTGATTCTCATTGCCCTAGGAATGATCATCCTGTTCAAGCGGAAAAAATGGCTGTGACACTATAAGGGCTGAATCATTCTTTCCCGCAATACGGGAACAAAATGAAATACCGGCCGGTAGGGGTAATGTGCCTGCTTTCGGGTAAACCGTGCACGATCACGCAACTCAAGTTCTACTGCAATGGAAAATATCCGGATATCGAGTTCCTGAATCAGGGTTGCAACATGTGGTGTACGTTTCAAAGCTTTCACTGAACGATCCTGATACGATCCCTCCAGATACAGCAGTGCACTACGCACCTTCACCTGCTGCAGATCAATCGGTTCTCCGTCAGGAGCGTTGAGCAGATCGGCGTATGTCTGGATAAAACGTCCGTCATGAAGACTGTGGCGTAATGTGGCTATTTCAAGCGCTCCATGTAACAGTGTATCTTTTTTCCGTTCATGATACGCATATCCAATGACCGAAAGCGTATGAGATGCAGCATCAAAGGAAACCAGGTCAATCGTTCCCACTGCCTGTCCATCCACTGTGACAGGAACCGAGTAATCAATTACCTTGCCCAGCTGTCCCAGATGATGATGATTATAAAGAGCTGCAGCAACCCGAGCCTCCTGCTCCATCCCGAGAATCGTAGGGTCAAGCAGCGTCCCGTCATGATCAGGTAGCCGAATTTCGGTTCCCTTGGGAATTTTGGGCAACTGTCGAATTACTTCAGGGAAATTATGCGCATGCAGGAGTCTCTGAGCAATCAATTCGCTATAGGGGATATCACTGTTGGCAGTGCGTCCCCGTTTATTGATGATGGAACCCCGATACAGGGTCTGTACCTGATCCATCAAAGCATCGGTACGCGCAATCACTTCGCGTGCAGGAAGTCTTTTCATAGTCTCTCCTTCTGTAGGTATGCCCATAATATAACGAACATGCGCTGGAGAGACAAATTACCATATTGCACTTCATGAGACTCTCTGACATACTCGCGGTATGGAAAACAGACACCATATCAAAGCGATAGCCGTCGACCTCGACGGCACACTACTTACGTCCCAGAGTAAAATCTCGGAAATTACCCTGAAGACTCTCCGTTATGTGATCAATAGGGGTATTCACGTGGTCGTTGCTACCGGCAGAAGTCTCCCCTCTGCCATCGGTTTTGTCGAAGAGATTAATACGCGATTTCCGGCAATTTTCTACAATGGTGCATGCATACATGACCCCGTTTCACACCTCGATCTATATCATACCACCCATAATCCGGAAATCAGTAGAACCATCATTGATCTCAGCCTTACCTCAACCGCTCCCTTACAGGCTTTCATCGATCATACCCTCTACTGCACTGAAGCCGGCAGTACCGCAAGCTATGTGGAACCGGAAAGCTGGTCGATCGGTAAGATTATTGATTTTTCCACCTTGCCAGATCCCATCAACCTGACAAAAGCTCTATTCATTGGAGATTTTGCCGAAACGGAACGGATCCGCACAGAGTTGCACCAGATGTATGGTGATCTGGTACACACGGTGTACTCACATGAACACTATTTCGAAGTTCTTCCCACCGGAGCCACCAAAGGAACAGCATTGCAGCGATTGATGGAACGCTATCACATCGGAGCGCATGAAGTACTTGCCTTCGGTGATGCCGATAATGATCGGGAGATGCTTCAATGGGCGCAATACGGGATTGCCATGGGCAACGCCCATGATACGGTGAAATCGATAGCTGCAGGGACTGCCTCCCACCACGATGATGATGGTGTTGCCCATACAATTCAGGAATTCCTGGGATTCACAATTACTTAGGGCATTGCCGTTAGTCACCAGAGATCGTACTATAGTGCATATGGAACAGAAACAGACAGAAACAGGAAAAGTGGTAATCCTGCATGGATTCACCAATGAACAGATTTTTGCGGTAGTGAAAGCCACACGCCATATGCTCGGCAGTGAAGTTGATGTGGCTTTTGCCACCACCACCGAGCATTCTATGCAGATGAAACTGCAGGATGTGATAACAGATGTATCTCAGGAGCATGCCTACATGAAGGATCATCCTCCCGGCTCAGATACTCCTGAGAAATAAGGATATTACATCTTCAGCTTAATTACCAAAGCTGCCTGTGTATTATTCATCAGATCAAAATCTTCAGTTCCGGCAATCAGGTTACTGAGATTAGGAATCATGTGTATTCCTTCGATTCCAAGAGCAAATACCGGGGTAATATTGAAATCAAATCCGACACGAGCGCTGTACGGTACTTGAGCAGCCAGAGTCAGTGCACCACTATCAAGTTCCAAGAAATACGATGGCCCGATGGCTAGATAGGGTTCGAAGAATCCCAATGGTGCCCGTACTACTAAATCGGTGGAAAGCAGGAAATTTAATGGTTCCATTCCACCTTCCACAAACGGAGTAGTGAGAAACACATCTCCGGAGATACCGAACCAGCTATTCACATAAAATGTGGCCCGTAACCCTGGGGTATAAGTGGCAAAGTCAGTATCGGCAAGATCTTGAATCGTGTAGGTATTGACCAGACCGAGGTCAAATACACTGGGATTAGCTGCCATGGCAGTACCACTGAATACACACACGATAAGTGCAATTATTACCAAACGTTTCATACGCATATGTCACCTCCCGTATTACGCAAGCGTACTTCTGTCTGTATAGTACCGCCTGTTCAGATAAATAGCAAATAAAATCCTGAATGCAGTCACTAAATTATGACTTCTGACAGGAAGATATCAGATGCTGAATCGCTACGACCGGATGATACAGAAGCATTCTCGGACCACTGAAGCGCATGATTTTTCGTATCTGCTCTCTCCGTTTTGGTTCATAACAATGGATGCGGCAGTGCGAACAGAACGGTTTATGCGCTCCCTCAGGACACCGGTCAATACGCTCGTGAGCATAGTGAAGCAGGTCATTGCACGAAGCACAGAGCTGTCTGCTCTGATGCTGCTTCCTGCAATACAGGGTGATCATGGTCTGAACTACCCGCTTTTCCCGTGTAAGACGATCAGAGCTCATCAAGCAAGGAGGACAAGACTGAACGACATCACCACCATGCCGGCGATGACTCCTCCGATGGCCACATGGTGTTCCCCGTATTTCTCTGCAGTCGGTAACAATTCGTCAAGAGATATGTAGACCATGATACCTGCAACTGCAGCAAATATTATTCCGAAAGTGACATCGTTGAACCAATTACGGAGCAGAAAGAAACCGATAAAGGCTCCAACCGGTTCAGACAGTCCTGAAAGTGATGAAAGCCAAAAAGCTTTCCGTTTACTTTTTGTTGCATAGTATACAGGAGCAGAGACGGCAACTCCTTCAGGAATATTATGGATCGCAATTGCAACAGCAATGCTGATTCCAAGGCCGGGATCAGTTAATGCGGCCATGAAGGTGGCCAGCCCTTCAGGAAAGTTGTGAATAGCAATAGCGAGGGCACTGAAAAACCCCATGCGCATTAATCGGGGATCATTGGGATCAATATCTGGAGGATCATCAGGGCATCCGCAAGGATTTCCGTGCATTTCATGCGGGTTTTCATAAGAGGGAATGACTTTGTCGATAAGCGCAATAATACCTACTCCGCCAAAGAAAGCTCCTATGGTGGCCCAATATCCAGGTGTATTCCCGAGAGCTCCCGTTAGTGAGTCCTTAGCCTTCATGAAAATCTCAACAAGTGATACATAGATCATCACTCCAGCCGAAAAGCCCAAAGCGGCTGCAAGAAATTTTGAACTGAACTGCCGCGATAAAAATGACATCAGTGATCCGATGCTTGTTGCCAGTCCGGCAAACAGGGTAAGCCCGAATGCGAAGAGTATTGCGGAGGTTTCGAGTGTCATAGTGCTACTGTACTCCTGCGTCTCGATAGATAACAGCACATACGTACCGCGTATTGTTCTTAATTTTGACCGTAAGAATGATCACATCCATGCTACCCTCCACCCGGAATCAAGTCAATGGAAAACCACTCAAGAACCTATGTATACAGAAGTTCAACACCTTTCATTCCAGTACTGTCTTGCCATCAGCTCTATTTGGTTTTATGCTGGCTGTATCATGAAACATTTGAGACTATTGTCCATACTATCGGTAATCTTTGTATGTTTCTCACTTAGCGCTGCTCAACCGCTCTATCAGGGACATGTTCAGATACAGACCGATCGATTCACCTTTATCTACGAACCACACGATATTGATGCGGTTCGAGAGATTCTTTCGATCAGTGATACTGCCTATGAACAACTGGCTCAATTACTTGATCACCGGCCGAAACGACCGATTCCAGTAGTGATTACCAGTAGGCCGATACGAGCCAATGGGTATTACTCCCCGTTCCCGTCAAAAATCATCATCTATACCACTTCTCCGGAAAACCGATTTCTGGGAGCACGAACATCCAGTTGGCTGCAATCCGTATTTATCCATGAGTTGACTCACTACTTCCATCTAACCGCCCCAGTCGGACCGGCAAAATTTCTTACTCCAATATTCGGACCGGAAGTTCCTGCCATGAACACTCTGCTGATGCCCGGATGGTGGGCGGAAGGAATCACCACCTATACCGAATCGCAGCTGCTGCCCGGCGGTCGGGGAAACTCCCCTACGTTTGCCTTCACCTACGAAGCTCCGCTTCTGGAAGATTCGATGTGGTCACTTTCTCAAGGCTCCTATAATTCGCTTAATCCTCCGTCAGGAAGGATTTATACCACAGGATTTCTTATGGTCGATCATCTGATGGAGACCTATGGAGAGCAGGCTTTCGCTGAGATCAATCGTCGATATGCGCTCTGGCCGTTCTTTGGCCTCTCCTCTGCCTATACATCGGTTACCGGCTCTACACCTAAAGAACTCTTTCATGAAGCAATACGAGAACATGCTGAGGGGCTTGCAGGACTCAATTCAGCTTTCCCCCGATTTTCACCTCATCAACTAGGGGATTTCTCTCTTCCCTTTGTCACAGAGAAGGGTCTCATCGGTCAATCAGATACACTTGACGGAGGAAATCAGGTTATTCGCTATACAGAAAAGGTGGGAGAGACAGAACACGTTGTTTCGGCAGCTTTGATTGGTGGACACGATATTGCCGTTACGCAGGACGGTCGTACCATCTATGGGGTACATCTGAAATACGACACTACCCATCCGGCAAACCTCTCCCTTGCTACTGCAGGGTATTCTGATCTTTTCCGTTATGATACGGAAACACAAAAATTCTCGGCGATTACTACAAACGAACGCCTTGAACATCCTGCCGTTTCTCCTGATGGCTCACACATTGCAGCAATACAGTCTGATCAGCACCGATGGAATCTGGTAGCCATCGACCAAGAGAGTTCTGCAGTAGAGATTCTGTATGATCATCCCAATGCATCAGTGTATCAACCCAACTTTTCCCCCGATGGAACCCAAATCGTTTTCATCGAAACTATTGATGGCAGTTCAGCGTTACGTATACTCAATATTCATACCCGGGAAAGCTTCCTGATCACTCCCTGGATTTCGGCAGAAATCCACAACCCCCGATTCATTGATTCTGATCGTATCTGGTTTTCCAGTGATGTTGAAGGACATCTTTCTCTCTATGAAATTTCGCTTGCCAAAAAAGATATCTATCGTATTTTTTCCGATGGGATTGGCATCACGGGAGGAATTCCCTATCAGGATTATCTCTATTATGAGACATATACCGAAACCGGCTATACGTTACGCAGAGCACCGTTGGCGGCACTGGAACAGCACGCAGTTTCGCTCTGGCAACAGGAAGAACCCAGAAATGTGGCACTTGGTTCCCAGTTACTTCCGGAAGCGACTCGGTATCGCGATATTCCCCGCTTCACGCTCTGGCTTCCGTTTGCCATGAATGTGCCGGAACTCACTGCAGGAGCTACGGTGATGAGTAAAAGCCTGCTCGGTAGACATACATTACAGGTCACCGGTGGATACAGTTTTGATTCGGAAAAACCGGTGGCAGCCATTGACTACCAGTTTACCCCTGGCCCCTTTACGCTGCTGCTACAGGCAAAAATCAATGAAACAGTTAAGGAGAATACTAACACCTATCAACAACAACGGATATCGGCTCAGCTCGTGCTACCGGTGTATCAACAGTATCGTCCAAGAAGTTCTTCGACGGTCTATACCGTCATGAACATAGACTTTGCCGAAGGTCCTTACCGGAAACTCAGCGGCATGGGATACCTTTCCTGGAGTACCGGGCGATATGCACGACCACGAGACTATTACGGTAATCTGAAAACCAATGGATACGCAGGCATGCAGGTGCAATATCGCAATGACCGTACTGATTTGCTTCCGGTTGCCATGGCAAAGATCAGCGGGCAAAGTCCGGTATTTGATACGCATCAGATCATTTCTTTGAGTATCGAAGCACAGGCAAGTCTCTCGGGAGTTGACATCTACGGGCTATCTCCATTATTTCGGGATTATTCACGTACTGGTGGCGATGCATCTGCCCTCCTTACCGCACAATATGGGATCCCCTTCGGTGTCGTTGATCTTCCCATCCCGTATGGAGGGATTACCGGTATGGGACTCAGATTGCACGGGCAGAAACTGGTTCACCTGATCGATAGCACGGTTCACTGGGAAGAAAGTTGGTTTGTGGGAGCCCTCTTAGATGCCTCGTTCACCATGGGAACCTCGTTCACCCTCTCTGCCAATGCAGGTCTTGTGTTCGATACTGCTCAGAAGCAACCTTCATTCATCTTTTCGGTAAATTTTGCAAACCTCTTCAGCGCAAACCCGGGTGTTCAGTATAATTGAGCTTGCGTAGTGTTGAGGCGGCTAGTATGCTACATACATCACTGAAGGGGGAGGTAGCATGTCATCTTCTTACATTCGCACACTGGAAATCGGGACAGAAACGTACCACTATTGCGATATCGCTCGTTTTGCCGGAACTCAAATAGAACAGATGCCGTATTCACTGCGCATTTTGTTAGAAAACCTCCTCAGACACGATCATAACGGGCTGATTCCGGAAGAGGTCTTCAGTGCGGTAATTGATCGTACGGGAAGTGTTCATCGCCCATCGGAGATTCCATTTTATCCGGGACGGGTACTGATGCAGGATTTCACCGGCGTTCCCGCCGTGGTTGATCTAGCCGCCCTGAGAGATGCGATCAAAGAGGCAGGAAAAGATCCCCGCATCATTAATCCTCAGGTGCCTGTGGATCTCATTATTGATCATTCAGTGCAGATAGACAGCTATGGAAGCAGTGAATCACGATCCATTAATGTAGCTCTTGAGTATCAGAGGAATCATGAACGGTATACCTTATTGAAATGGGCACAGGAGAGCTTTGACAATTTGCGGATTGTCCCCCCGAATTCGGGAATCTGTCATCAGGTAAATCTTGAATATTTATCTGAGTGTGTACGCAGTGATCAGGGAATGCTCTTCCCCGATTCCCTGGTCGGCACCGATAGCCACACCACGATGATCAATGGACTTGGTGTGATGGGCTGGGGTGTCGGAGGTATTGAGGCCGAAGCGGTTATGCTCGGGCAACCCTACTTCATGCCGATACCACGTGTGGTGGGCGTAAAACTTTCCGGATCAATGGACCCAGCCTGTACGGCAACCGATCTTGTCCTTACCCTCACCCACCTCCTGCGGAATGTCGGTGTGGTTGGAGCCTTTGTAGAATTCTTCGGACCGGGACTTGTCTCCCTTGATCTTCCCGATCGGGCCACCATTGCAAATATGAGTCCTGAATACGGAGCTACCATGGGATTCTTTCCAGTTGATGAACGCACGATAGAATACTTACATCTCACTGATAGAGCCCGGTATGCCGAACGGACAGAAGCGTATTGTCGTGCAAACGCACTCTTCCACGACAGTACACGACAGGCTCTCTACGATGAAGTGCTCAGTGTCGATCTTGAGTCTATACAACCGAGTATTGCCGGCCCTTCCCGACCGCAGGATTTGATCATACTCAAGGAAGCTCCGAAAAAGATTGCAGAAACAGTCCCGCTTGAAAATGATCGTTCGGTTTCAATCGATCTTGATGGGAGACCCGTTGCACTTCCTGACGGCGCTATCGCCATTGCCGCAATTACCAGCTGTACCAATACCAGCAACCCTGCAGTGATGATAGCTGCGGGCCTTGTCGCACAGAAAGCAGTAGCAAGATCACTGCACACAGCACCGTGGGTGAAAACATCCCTTGCTCCAGGATCACAGGTTGTATCCGATTATCTTGAGAAGTCGCAATTACTCTCCAGTCTGGAAACACTCGGGTTTTCCATCGCGGCATTTGGGTGTACTACGTGTATCGGAAACTCTGGACCTCTCCATCCCGCAATTGAAACGGCACAGCTTGAGCACGACCTCACGCTCGCTGCTGTACTTTCGGGAAATCGGAACTTTGAAGGTCGTATTCACCAGCGGGTAGGTGCGTCCTTTTTAATGAGCCCTCCATTGGTGGTAGCTTATGCCCTTGCCGGCCGTATTGATTTTGATATCATGCATGACCCATTGGGGCTTGATGCAGCAGGAGAACCCGTATATCTGCACGATATCTGGCCTACACCTGAGGAGGTGACAAGTTTGGTTCGATCAAGTGTCACCCAGGCTTCCTATCAGGAGAAATACAGCGCAATATTTTCAGGAGACACCCAGTGGGCACAACTGGAATCTCCCCGGGGAGATACCTTCGCATGGGATCCTCATTCCACCTATATCGCGCGAGTCCCCTTCTTTGAACAGTTCCCGGCAGAGCCTTTGCACGTACAATCGATAAGCAAAGCTCGGGCTTTGCTGGCTCTTGGTGATAGTGTTACTACTGACCATATCAGTCCAGCTGGATCTATACACCCCGATTATCCTGCAGGACGCTATCTGAAAGCAGCGGGAATATCTCAAGAGGATTTTAATTCCTATGGTAGCCGAAGGGGAAATCATGAAGTGATGATGCGCGGTACTTTTGCCAATATCCGTATTAGGCAGAAACTGACGGCCCCAAAAGTAGGAGGATTCACGAAAAAATTACCCGAAGAGACGATTATGTATGTGTATGATGCCGCAATGGCCTATCGGGAAGAAGGTACCGATCTGATAATTCTCGCTGGCAAAGAATATGGAACCGGATCATCACGAGATTGGGCGGCTAAGGGAACCTATCTGCTTGGAGTACGGGCAGTGCTCGCTCAATCCTTTGAGCGGATTCACCGGAGCAATCTCGTTGGCATGGGTGTTCTTCCATTGGTATTTGAGACAGAAGATTCCGAGCAGGCTTATCATCTTGATGGTACTGAACAGTTTACTCTAGAAATTCCCGATACGATCGCACCAAACATGGCCATGACGGTAGTGGCAGAACGATCGGAGGGAACGATCGTTCAGATACCGGTGATCTGCAGGCTTGATTCACCGGCGGAGGTAACCTGTTATCAGCAGGGAGGAATTCTTCAGTCTGTGTTACGTTCATTATTACACCGGTAGGGGACCATGCGCACTGTTTCCTTTTCTCAATTTCTCCATGAGACGGACAATACGGAACTGTTCGATATTATGTACCGTGTGCAAACCATTGCTCCCATACCGAAAACAGCTGCAGAACTGCTTATTCATCTCGTTCGTACGCATATGGCTGTGGGCAGCGACCCTGAAGCGGTTGCCACCTGGATAGCTACACAGAGTTATGACCATGTTGATGCCTGTATCGATAGTCGCATTGCACATCTGGTCTCTCAAAGTGCTCAGATACTGAATCTGGAACCGGCTGAGTGTAGAAAAGTATGGAAACGGCTAGTGAAGCAGATGGCACGTGAAAATACCAGGTTTCACCAGGTGCGACCGCAGGATGAGGCAAATCATCCTGCAGAAGAGACCTTGCTTCTCTACCTGGTCGAGCAGCAGCTGGTACGCCAGGTGAGACGGATTGATCGACCGCAACAGCCGTATGAGAGTTATGTATATCATAGCAAGTATAAATATTACATGCAGGATACCGGCTTATTCAGACGTCTCACCGGCCTTCCGGCAACAGCAGTGAATGCTGAGGAACCTACGCTGAGTCGATTCAGGGGAGTCCTATCGGAAAGTTATGCTTTACAAGGCCTTGTTCCTCTCTGTGAACAGGGCCCCTGGTATTGGAAATCGGGGCATCAGGCGGAGGTCGATTTTGTCCTGTCGCTTAATGACACCATCGTCCCGGTCGAGGTTAAAACCGCTCGCAATGTCACCAGTCATTCACTTGCCCGTTATCGACAACTGTACGCTCCTGAAGCGGCAGTACGACTGTCATTGCTGAATTTGAAACGGGATGATGATCTGGTCAATGTACCGTTGTACATGACCGAGTTCATCCCCCATATTCTCACGCTTTTCAGGAAGATGGAAACACCTTGAATCGCTGCAGCCCTTCAATGATCCCACCTGCATACGGTCGAGTGGCAAAGTAGAGATTTTTCTGTTTCTTCAGTGCATCAAGCGCCGATTCATGATTCGCTACGATAATCCCCTTCAAGGGTTTAATGAGCATATCAGCATCATTGCCCGAGTCCCCTGCGGTAATGACGGACTTGAGATCAATATGCCACTTCCATGCAAGGTACTTCACTGCAGTCCCTTTTGATGCCCGATACGGAAGGATATCAAGAAAACGATCGTGACTCAGAACAATATGCCATGAGGACTTCGTTGTGTTCAGTGCCTCCCGTATACGGCTCATCAGCTGATTAACATCACAATCATCGGCAATATGGTAGCTTACTTTAAACTTTCTCTGTGTATCGGCTTCAGGTTGGAGCTTCAGCTCACTGAATTGACCAAGTGCATGCCGAACACGCTCAGGGTGCCACCGTCTTCTGATATAATGCGACCATCCTTTATCGGCAATCAGATCCTCCCCGTAATACACTTCGGAGCCGACAGAGGTAATGAGAATGTCAGGGACAGGAAGTCCATGCTGCAGCAATACCTCTTTTGCCGAATCGACACTGCGTCCGGTTGCAATACCGAACCCGAGCGTGTCATGATGCTGTGCCAAAAGCTCTTTTAATTCCTTGATGGCTTCAGCGTCCCCGGTAAGGGTATTATCGATATCACTGATCAACAGGTACTTCAGTGAACTCATGCGCTTTGCCATGCTCCGTTCATACCGGGCCTCCGGCGACTTCTTCTCCCGATGTTCATCTAGGACCCGTTTGAGCTCGGTAAGGTAGGTATCACAGTGGGTTTGCCAGTTGTAGACTTCTCGAATCCGTTCCACCCCATTCCGTGATAGTTTTTCCCACAGTTCTGAGTCGGTAAGTATCTGATGAACGCTGTCTCGGATAGCCTCCTGATCGGTGATATCCACCAGCACTCCGCTATCACAATTTTTTCGAATATCCTGTACGCCCCCTTTATCAGTACCGATAAAGGGGAGACCGACTGCAGAAGCTTCTATAAACGTAAGCCCAAAATTTTCCAATGCAGCAGCACTGACAAATACGCCCCGCTTCATCGCGGCAAGGCGATAGAGTTCGGGGACATCCCGTTCGGGATTGTGATGTTTCGGAATCGCCATCTTCCCGTACAGATCATAGCGATCCATCAGCAGCAGCATATCGGTAAGTACCAGCTGCTCCCCCTCTTCCATCGTATTGATATCTTCGCGGATACCGGCAAATATTGCGAGATTCGCCATTGCCTGCAGCTCTTTGCTCTTACCATAGATTTCAATAAGCACATCAATGTTTTTGCGGGCTTCTGGACGGCACAGTGCCATGATCAACGGTTTATCGGGATTGGTAAAGAACCGCTGCAGTTCCCGAATCATGTTGTATTGAGCGAGTTTCTGATCTTCGGTGATCGATGGATCGGAAATTTCGTAATGGTAATAGGGAAAGAACTTGTCCAAATTGAGGCCTGGAGGTATCACACGGAACTTCGGCAGGTCGCGGTTTTCATATGCTGCATACAATTCGTCTTTCTCGTAATTGGTGCTGGTGATCACCATATCTGCCTTCCGAATGGTACGTTCTTCCTGCGCAATTCGGGAACTCATCGTGTAATAGTCTTCAATCCGCTCTTCTGTAATTCCTATGGAGGTAAGATATTCATACTTGTTCCGGCCAAGGGAATGCCCCGTGAATACCAGTGGGGTATGGAAATAACTTGCTATTTCTGTTGCTATGTAGCCACCGTCAGCATAGTGCCCATGAATGACATCGGGAACCCGCTGTTCTGACCGGAAGAACTCAATCAGGCTATCGACATACTCATCAAGATGCGGCCACAGCTTCTCCTTTCGGATATACTTGACCCCACCACAGGGAAGTCGAACTATCCGTGCATGCTCTCCAATCTGTTCAATCGGTTGATTATAATCATCACTGATTCGCTTGTCCCCGATCTTTCGAGTAAATAGATCAACTTCAACACCTTCACGACCGGACAGTTCCTTGACGAGATCAATAACATACCGAGTCTGACCTCCCGTATCGGCATCGCGACCCATTTCGATGTTTTCCTGCCGTACCAGTCCGTGGATGTTGATAATTGCTATATACATGTATTACCTCTTCTTATGCACATAAGCATCCCATATATCGTGCGTACTGTCAAATCGGCTGATGTAGACTAATTCTGTTGAATCGGTATAAGCAGAACCGGGACCTGTGATCGCCTGGCAATATACTGACTGACACTCCCGACAAAGAGTTCCTTGAGAAACCCTCTGCCCTGCGTACCCATCATAATCATCGTTGCACCGGAGGACTGGAGTTCCTGCAGTATTTCTGCATGCGGATTACCAAAGATCAATCGACAATGAACGGTTACCTTTTCAGGTACTTCAAGACGGTCCTTCAATTCTTTCAGCCGCTGCTCATCCACTTCATTGAACTCATCAAGGCGGTCCACCAAATGTGGTTCAATATGGCTCCTATCCTGTACGTGCAACAGCGTCACCTCAGAGACTTTCGCAGAATCAATCAGCCGCTGCAGGTGCGCAAAGGCCTCTTTAGCACCCGGAGAAAAATCAGTTGCATACAGAATGTGCTGCGTAATCCCCTTTTCTGTAATACCGACGACCTTGAGATGTCGGTGTTCATCCACGGTAAGTCGGATGATCAGTAAGGGTTTTTTGGCACCGAGCATCACCTCATGGGCTACACCGCCAAGGAAGGCTCCACCGATCAATGATCGCCCTTGGGACCCGACGATTACCAGCTGGTAATCCTCCTCCTCGGCAATTCGGTTGATCTCCCGCTTTGCTGAGCCCGGTGAGATACGGGATTCCACCGTATACCCCAGTTTCTCCAACATTTCCTTCTGCCGTTCTATTGCTTCACTTTGAATAGTAGCGACATAGGGAAACACTTCAGATGCCACCTCCTGATAATCGGGGCATTGCAACAGCAGTATCGATTTCACCCCGAACTCAGCAAGAAATCCCAGCTCTCTTACCATGATATCAGAAGCTTCTGAAAGATCGGTTGCAACAATAGCTCGTTCCATCATACACACCTCCTGAGGCGGCGACCGGTCGAACTGCTCGCATGCGGCACCAAGGCTGCCGCCAATTCAAGTATAACGATATCCGGCGGGTAAAGTCAAAACTTATCCCGATCATCTTATAGATAGTCTTTATGCATGCATAAGGCATAAAGCATCCGATTTTCATAACTTACAGGTTATTATTATACTAATATATAACTATTTTTATTTGATTTATGCCATATACACTGCTAACATGTTACCAATAGAACATAAATATGGAGCAACGTATGTAACAAAACCAACCAGAGCGAGGAGTGATTATGGCACACCAAGCAGCAGTGGAGCGCAAGGTCTCCACATCCGCAGAACATGAAATTTCAGTTCAGGATATCATGCCGGTTCTTGATGATATCATCGAACGGTACCGATCAATAGGCGGTGCACTGATACCTGTTCTGCAGTCGGCGCAGAACCTGTTGGGCTATCTTCCCCGGGAAGTACTGATACATGTCAGCAATGCTCTGGATATCCCCTACAGCGAAGTAGCGGGAGTAGTAACCTTCTATTCATTTTTTACCACCACTCCAAGAGGAAAGCACACCGTTCGAGTATGCCTAGGGACTGCATGTTACGTACGCGGAGGAAAGGAAGTGCTTGAAGCAATCAACCGGGAACTTGGTATTGAAGTGGGACAAACCACAGAAGACCGGCAGTTCTCACTAGAAATCGGTCGCTGTTTTGGTGCCTGTGGACTCGCTCCTGTCGTCATGATTGATGATGATGTACATCAGCGGGTAAAACCAAGCAGAATCAAAGCATTGCTTGATCCCTACAGACAGGAGGATGCACCCGATGAAGAAGTTCACTAGCATTACTCAGTTTCTCAAGGAATCGAAAACTGCAATTGCACAGGCGACGAAAGCTGATCAACAGCAGGCCATCTGTGTCTGTACCGGTGGGGGATGCATTGCCAGTGGTTCGCTCGATCTCCTGCAGGCGTGCAAGGATGCTGTGAAAGAGGCAGGATTATCCATCCCGGTAATCGGGACCGGGTGCATGGGGCCTTGCTCGCGCGGTCCGGTGATTCGCATCCTACCCGATCAGATCATGTATCAGCAGGTACAGGCAAATCAGGTCAGACAGATCGTTGAAGAACATATCATCAAAGGGAAACCGGTCGCGTCTCTCCTCTACACCAATACCCATCCGGAGACACCGGTGTATAAGGACAGTGATTCGGAATTTCTCAGCCCGCAGCGAAAGATTGTATTGAGAAACTGTGGTCGTATCGATCCTTTGGAGATCACTTCCTACATCGGGCAAAGGGGATATCGAGCTCTTGCAGCAGTACTGCAGGAAATGAAATCAAAAGAAATCATCGAGACATTGAAAGATTCCGGGCTGAAAGGCCGCGGTGGAGCGGGATTCCCTACGTGGATGAAATGGCAGTTTACCTATGATGCACCAGGAGAGCAAAAGTATGTTCTGTGCAATGCTGATGAGGGAGACCCCGGAGCATTTATGGACCGTTCAGTACTGGAGGGGGATCCCCATAGTATCATTGAGGGGATGGCCATCGCTGCAAAAACGGTGGGAGCTACGCAAGGATATGTCTACGTTCGAGCAGAGTATCCTCTGGCTGTTGCACGTCTGACCAGGGCAATAGAACAAGCTCGAAAAGCCGGATTACTCGGGAAACAGATTCTTGGTACCGATTTTTCTTTTGACCTCGATATCCGTATGGGTTCAGGAGCTTTCGTCTGCGGTGAAGAGACGGCACTGATCAACTCCATTGAAGGAAAACGGGGAGAACCACGCCCTCGCCCGCCATTTCCGGCACAGCGGGGACTTTTCGATTGCCCCACCCTGCTGAATAACGTGGAAACCTACGCAAACATCGCTCCGATTATTGATCAAGGCGCCGAGTGGTACACATCTTCCGGTACTGACGCAAGCAAAGGAACGAAAGTTTTTGCCCTTGCAGGTGCTGTTCGCAACACCGGTCTGGTTGAAATACCGATCGGCACCTCACTCGGTGATGTAGTGTTCTCTATCGGAGGTGGTATTGTCCAGAACCGTACATTCAAGGCAGCACAGATCGGCGGGCCATCGGGAGGATGTATCCCGAAGGAACACCTTTCAGCTGTCCTTGATTATGAACCGCTTAAGGCTCTCGGGGCTATTATGGGCTCAGGAGGATTGATTGTTCTTGATGATCAGGCCTGTATGGTTGATGTCGCCCGATACTTTTTAGAGTTTGTACAGGAAGAATCGTGCGGAAAATGTGTTCCCTGCCGGGTAGGTACCAAACGGATGCTGGAAATATTGGAACGCATCTGTGGCGGTGAAGGTGAAGATGGCGATATCGAACGATTGATAGAACTCGGCAATTGGATCAAGGAAACGGCACTGTGCGGTCTTGGTCAGACAGCCCCCAATCCAGTACTTTCCACCATACGACACTTCCGCCATGAGTATGAACAGCATATCAGAGACCACCACTGTGAAGCGGGGGTATGTCCATCACTCGTACGGGCACCCTGCCAGAGTGCATGCCCTGCCCATGTGGATATTCCGGGATTCGTTTCCCTTGTAGGAGAACAGCGGTATCAGGAGGCACTTTTGCTCCATCGGGAACGAAATCCTTTTGCAGCTATCTGCTCCCGTGTCTGCTTCCATACGTGTGAGGATAAATGCCGAAGAGCCAGTCTGGATCAATCGGTGACCATCAGGAGTATTAAACGGTATCTGGTTGATCAAGAGGTTATCGTCCAGATTCCTGAGGTACGGACCAATGATGTCAATGCTGCACAGAAAGTCACCATTGTAGGTGCCGGACCTGCAGGACTCTCCTGCGCCTATTTCCTTGCCCGGCTTGGCTACAAACCCAAAGTACTTGAATCTTCAGTCCGTCCCGGAGGGATGCTGGTGCAGACTATTCCAGCCTATCGTCTTCCCCGTGAGACCATTGCACGGGAAATCCGGATGATTGAGCGGATGGGTGCGGAGATTATCACCGAGAGACGAATGGGAACCGATTTCACCCTGGAAAGCCTCCTTGATGAAGGTGAAGATGCAATTTTCCTTGCTATCGGAGCCCCTGATGCACTTTCTATGGGACTCCCGGGAGAGGATGCTGATAACGTAGTGCAGGCGGTTCCCTTTCTTCAACGATACAATATCCGCGGTTCAGTCGAGGTAGGAAAAACAGTGGTGGTCATCGGTGGTGGAAATGCTGCAATCGATGCAGCAAGAACCGCGCTTCGTCTTGGTGCTGAATCAGTTACGATCGTCTACCGAAGAAGTCAGGAAGAGATGCCGGCTTATGAGGAGGAGGTGGCAGAAGCTGTACAGGAGGGAGTGACCATCAGTTGTCTGACGCAACCGGTTGAGATCGTAAAGAATAAATCAGGTTCCGTGAAAGCTGTGCGCTGTCTCAAAATGGGCCTTGGCTCATTTGATGCATCGGGACGCAGACGTCCATTAGCACAGAGCCAGGATCCAGTTACGATTCCTGCAGATCAGGTCATCATGGCGATCGGACAACGACTCGACAGTGCTCACCTCGCGGGAGAACAGGAGATCATGCTTAACGACAAACGCTTTATATCTGCAGATCCCGTCACACAGGCAACAAATATACCGAAGGTCTTCGCTGGAGGAGACTGTACCGATGGACCATCTTCTGTAGTAGAAGCTATTGCCGCGGGAGAACGTGCTGCAGTTGGTATCGATCTGCTATTGAGTGGAGAAAATCATGCATTCTGGCGATATGAAAAAATCACCGAAACAGACTATGATCCCGATGCAGAAATTTCATCGGAGAAGCGGGCTGAGGCACGGCAGATCCCCATTGAACGGAGAAAACATAACTTTGAAGAGGTTGAGCTACCCTGGAGTGAGGCAGTTGCCATAGCGCAGGCACACCGGTGCCTTCGTTGTGACTATGGCAAACATATCAACGAAGAACCACAGAAGGAGGCTGCCCGTGTGTAACATTACCATCAACGGAAAGTCTTATGAGGTCCCCCAAACCACCACGATTCTTGAGGCTGCAAGACAAGCCGGTATCAACATTCCCACGCTGTGCTATCTTGAAGGATTACAGCCGATGGGGGCTTGTCGGGTATGCCTGGTCGAGGTTGAAGGATCTCCTACATTGACGGCTTCATGCTCAACTCCGGTACGTCAGGGTATGGTCATTCATACGAATACCAAGCGCGTTCGAGAAGCGAGGAAAACGGTGGTGGAACTCCTTTTGAGTGAACATGAAGGAGATTGCCAACTCTGTGCACGGAGCGATGATTGCGAATTACGGAAGCTTGCCGATGATCTTGGGATTCGAACCAATCGCTATGAGGGGGAAAAACCTCATGCGCAGACAGATACCTCAAGTATTGCTCTTGTACGCGATAACGCCAAGTGCATTAAATGCCGACGATGTGTACAGGTGTGTGCTGATGTGCAGCATGTCGGAGTTCTGGCTGCTCAGTTCCGGGGTTATAGAACTACGATCGGGCCTGCTTTTTCCGATCCACTCGAAAGTGTAGCCTGTGTGCAATGCGGACAGTGTGCCGCAGTCTGTCCGGTAGGAGCTATTGTTGAAACAAGTCATATCGAGCCGGTTCTTGCTGCACTTGAGGATCCTCATCAGCACGTGGTGGTTCAGACAGCTCCGGCTATCCGGGCAGCACTGGGCGAGTGTTTCGGGCTCCCTCCTGGTACACTCGTTACCGGGAAGATGGTCTCAGCTCTGCGGGCACTTGGATTCGATGCCGTATTCGATACCGACTTCACTGCAGATCTCACGATTATGGAGGAGGGAACGGAGCTGCTTACCCGGCTGAGAAATCATTACGTACTGGGTAAAGAAAAGCGCCTCCCGCAGTATACCAGCTGTTCACCCGGTTGGATCAACTACGCAGAACACTACTTCCCCGATACGCTCAACAACATATCATCATGCAAATCACCTCAACAGATGTTTGGGGCCTTGGCAAAGACCTATTATGCACAGAAGGTCGGTGTCGATCCGGCCCATATGACGGTGGTTTCGGTGATGCCCTGTACGGCGAAAAAGTTCGAGGCAGCTCGCCCCGAAATGCGTTCAAGCGGGTATCAGGATGTCGATTATGTCCTCACCACTCGCGAATTAGGCGATCTGATCAAGATGAGTGGTATTGACTTTGCAACGCTTGAAGAGGGAACTATGGATGAACCTCTGGGGATTTCCACCGGTGCTGCCGATATTTTTGCCAACACCGGAGGAGTAATGGAAGCTGCACTTCGGACGGTGCATGCGGTCACCACAGGAAGAAATCTTGAGGCTGAAAACCTTCATATCACGCCGCTTTCCGGCCTTGAGGGAATCAAAACTGCCTCTGTTGTGCTGCATAAGACCGTAGATGCGTGGTCTTTCCTTGAAGGAAAAGAGGTTAAGGTTGCGGTAGCGCATGGCTTGGGAAATGCAGCAAAACTGATCGAACATATTCGTCAAAATCCTGATGAATTTCACTTCGTTGAGATCATGACGTGTCCGGGAGGATGTATCGGCGGCGGCGGACAGCCCCGCTTCACTACTGATGCCGTCCGTACGGCACGAATCAGCGCGATCTACCGGGAGGATGAGGGAAAGCAATTCCGCCAGTCCCACGAAAATCCTGCCATTGCGCAGCTGTACAAGGAATTTCTTGGGGCACCACTCAGTGAAACGTCACACCACCTTCTGCATACTTCCTATGAACAGAAACCGAAGGTTACCGACTCATAGAGAGAAATTGAGCAACTTCAAGCTGCAGCACCTGCATATTCCGTATGTGCTGCAGCACGGTAAACGCAGATTCGTATACCGATAGCTCAGCCCTGCGCAGTGTGGATTGATCAATGATCCCCGCCTCAGCTCGAATTGTAGCTGCATCAAGATCATTCACTGCAATCGTGTAGGCTTCAAGATTCAGCGAGAGATTGAGCAATTGGAGATCGATCTCCTCCTGACAGGTATCGAACTGATCCAGCACGGCATCTCGTGCCGCATCCCGGGCAATTGTTGCCTGCATGATAGCTTCATCAGCCAGAGCTGTTACAGTCTTGCTGGTAGATCGGCCCAGATCGCTTGCAATAAATGATACGGAAACACTGAGTTCCGACTGGTTCGCTCCAAACAGTTCACTAAAGGAATCGATGAAGTTAGCTGCAGTTGCGGTATAGTGGGGATTTACCTGCATGGCTACAGAGAGACGGGGAGCATCAGCGACGGTACCGAGACGTTTATCGATACGGGCAATCTCCAGATCCCGCTGGGCACTCATGTAATCTGCATCGGCACTGAGGGCCTGTTCAACCGTTGCTGGATCCTGAGGAAGGCGTCTGTTCGCATAGGAGGTGATTTCACTGAGCGATTGCATCAGAGCATCCAAAGAAGGTTCAGCTACCGGTTGCCCCCCAGTGAGATTATATAATGCAGTATCGAGAGCAGCGATTTCGCGATCGAATTGGTGAATTTGTGCCAGAAGATTCTCGCGTGCAAGTTGCTGCTGTACCAGTTGTGTACGACTGATGATCCCGGCGGAAAGATCGAGCTCTGCCCGATTCACCGTCTCTTCCTGCAAACCCAATTGTTGTACTAATAACCATCGACTCTCTTTGAGGGCTTGACGGGCATAATATTGATTAAGTATCTGTACGGTAAGTTCCCTCTGTCTCTGATCGACTGTGGCTCGAGCCTGTTCCTGCACAAGCAATTGCTTCTCAAGCATTTTACTGCCATAGGAACCATCAATGAACCGCTCCCCTGCACCGAGGGGTTGCTGCACACTCACCGATAGAACCGGCTGCTGTTCCCAGATAAATCCAGCCCCACCTGCATTTGCAGCAGAAACGGCATGCTTTATCGTCAGATCAACCGACCCGGCGGTGGGAAGCTGTTGAGAAAGTGTTGCTCCGAGACCGAACTGATGTGCTTCGATGAATATTTCAGGAGTTGTGGGAGAGGTACTCTGATACATACGTGTGTATCCATACACGGGATTTGCCGGGTCTGAGACCAACGATAGTCGTGGACGTGCCTCTCTGCGTAGCTGTTCAGTCTGGGCTAGCTGCATTCGGTACTCTGACTCGAGTTGCTGTATGGTTGCAGATTGTGCAATCACAGCAGATGGCTCGGTGTCCGTTTCGTGTGTCCACTGAACCAGAAATTCCTCTACTGCCGATAGTGAAGGCTGATTACGATCGGCAGATGATTTTTCAGGCTGTATGGTGAGATCGGGATAGGAGAAGAGGATCGGTTCGGCACTCAGCAGACTCACCTGCATGAGCAGTATAACAATAGGTAGGATGATATTTCGTCTCATGCTCGCCTCTCTTTCTTTCCGTAGAACAGACCGTACAGAAGTGGAATAATAAATAGTGCGCTCAATGTTGAGAATAACAGGCCAAACATAATCGTAGATGCCATCGGCCCCCAAACGACTGAGGTCCCGCCTAAGCCGATAGCGGTGGGAAGTAGTCCTCCGATAGTGGTTAGCGAAGTAAGGAGAATCGGACGGAGTCGACTTTGCGCAGCGAGCTGTACCGCCTCCATCACTGATTTTCCCTCCCCGCGAAGTTCATTGATAAAACTGATCAGAACAATGGCATCATTGACGGCAATACCTGCAAGTGCCACTCCTGCATAAATGACCGTAGTTGAGAACGGGGTCCCCGAGAAGAACAGATACAGGATCACGCCGACAAAGGCAAAGGGCACTGATATGAGGATCAACAATGGCTGGCTGTAACTGTTAAATTGAGCACCAAGGATCAGATAGATCAGGAAAATACCTAACAGGAACACGCGGAGAATATCGATGAGCAGTGAGGAAAATTCACTGAATTCTCCTCCTGTACCGAAGGTCACGTCAGGATATTGGTCAGCAAGATACGTTTCCCAGTATGCTGATACCTCTGCATCAACAGCCTGCAGATCCATCGTATCATCTGCCTCTGCGGTAATGGTGATTTCCCGTTTTCCATCAACCCGTCGAATGGAACCGACTGAAGTCCCCACTTCGATGGTTGCAACACTCGAGAATGGGACTAATCGCCCGTCTTCTGTGGGAATGAGCGCCTGTTCCAGATCCTCATATCCCATACCACCGTTGTAATTAAATCGGGCAATGATGGAAATCTCTTCGTTATCGGCGAAGAAAGTTCCCACGGGAAGCCCCTCAAAACGGGCACGAATAAAGGTCCCGATGGTATTTACCGATATACCGAGGGCACTAGCCCGTTCTTCATTGAGGCGGATTTTCAGTTCGGGACTCCCCTCCTGGTAATCACTTTCTATGGTATAGATGCCATCAATTCCATTAAGGTATTCCATAATATTCTGTGAGCTGGCAACCAAGCTATCATACACATCTCCTGACACCCGGTAGGTTAGTGGAGCTGCTGTGGGGGGGCCATTCGTTGCTTTACGGAAGAAAACCTGTTCGGCACCCGCAATATAATAGGTTTCTTGTTCAATTTCATGAATGAGCTCGTCAATGCTTCTGGTCCGCCCTTCATCAATTTCTGCAAGATCAACGGTGATCTGAGCCTCATTGGCTGTTGTTCCCGTACCTCCTGAATCACTGGAAGAGGCTCCGATACTGCTGCTGATAGACAGCACATCCCCCTTCCCGATTTTCGGCAGAAGAATTTCTTCAAACTCACGCACCACCGAATCGGTCACTGCAAGACTGCTTCCTTTCGGTGTGATGATATCGATCGTGAAATAGCTGTAATCTTCTGCAGAGAACAAATCGATATTCAGATAGGTTACCAACGAAAAAGCACCGATCATGATCACCAGGAAAAGGACGATAAATACCCCTTTGAATCGATAGAACACCGCAAATATTTTTGCATAAGCCCGCTGAACTCCGACGAACCAGGCTCCCGGTTCCCGTTTGCGCTTCCGCTCTTTTCCCCAGTCTGCAAAGTGGCTCGGCAGAATTACCAGCGCTTCACCGGTACTGGCAAGAAGGGCAATCGTTACGGTAAGCGGGATAACACGAAGAAATTTACCGATAGTACCCGGAATGATCATCAATGGAAGGAACGCGGCAACGGTAGTCCCCGTAGCTGCTATGATCGGCCAGACTACCTGATTGGTACCGCGGATTGCAGCTTCATGCCGACTCAATCCCTGTAACTGGTAACGATAGGAATTTTCAATGATGACAATAGCATGGTCGACAATCAATCCAAGAACCAGCACAAGACCGAACAGCGTATTGGTGTTAATCGTCTCTCCAAGTAGGTCGAGTACAATGAAGGTGATGGCAAAAGTGACGGGAATCCCCAATGCAGTCATAAATGCATTGCGAAATCCGATAAACACCCAGAGGATGAGCAGAAGAATACCCAACCCCATGAGAGCATTGTAAACCAGTACGGAAATACTCGAGGCAATCTGCACGGTAGAGTCGTTAAAGAGTGTGATCTTCGCTGAATCCGGTAAGGAAGCCTTGGCTTCTTGTACGATATCTCGAGTCCCGGAGACTACCGATACCGAACTCCCTCGTGGAATTTTTGTCACTCTGAGAGAAACAGAGGGTTCTCCATTGAACCGAGAAAGTGAGGCATCGGGATCAAACCCATCAATTACCGAGGCAACATCCGCTACACGAACGGTGCCAGAACCCGATGCTGATCTTCGCACAATCACTTCGGAAAAATCATCAATCGTCTCGATCTGTCCGATGGTTCTCAACAGGTATTCACGCGAACCGGTATTCAAGGTACCCCCGGGAATCACCCGATTCTGATCCTGAACTGCTCTGACAACTTCATTTACCGAAAGTCCGAGCGATGCAAGTTTGACCGGATCTAGATTTATCAGAATCTGTCGTTCGGGAAGGCCGATGATATCGACATCGGAGACATCGGAAACGCGGAGTATGGCATCACGCAAATTCACTGCCTGCTCGCGCATCTGCTCATAAGGCATATTGCCACTGACTACAACTTCAATAACAGGAAGAAAATCGGCAGAAGAGAAATCATCAACCAGAGGATCAAGCGTTCCATCCGGAAGAGAAACCTGACTGAATCGAGTCTGTGCCTCCTGATATAGCCTCTGAAACTCTTCATTGGTAATCCCATCATCAAATTCAACCCGTACTACCGAAAGGCCTTCACTGGTAGTCGAGGTAATACCCTTCAGTTTGCTGATACCCTGAAAGGCATTTTCGACAGGAATCGTGACCGAAGACTCCAGATCTTCAGCACTTGCTCCCGGATACGGAACGATGATATTCACCCAGTAGAACGGCACCTCGGCAAATTGTTCCTGAGGAAGTCTGAGAATACCAAATGCGCCCAATGCAAGAATCGTAATCATCAGGATATTGATGAGCACTGGCTTCGTGACAGAAAATCGTCCTAGGCTGAACCGATGGTCCTGTGTAGTTTGAGAAAAGTCCTTATTTTCACTCATATTGGGTCACCACTGATGTATCATCGTCAATTCGGGACAATCCACTGGTAAGCACCGACTCTCCGATGAGTTCTATCGTATCATCAATCGGAGCTACCGCAGTGGTATCACCATACCGGTCAATAATGGAAACTTCCACCAGATCGGCATTGGTACCACGGAGTATATATACATAGGTTCTTCCCCCGCGATTCACTAAAGCCGCTTGGGGAACCAATGGGTACTGCGGAGCCTGTTCGTTCATAATGGTCACCTGTGCTGAGAGACCGGCCCGCATAAGTGTTGCATCAGGATTTTCAAATTCTGTTATAACCGTCCAACTTCCGGTACGGGGATCACTTCCTGCACTCACGGCTTGAACGAAGCCATTCGCATGGATAGTCTGCAGTGGCGTCTGTACTGCCAACGTGGCGGGAGCTCCCTCTTTTACGGAAAAAATCTGCGACTGCCCGAGTGAAACAGGAACCACTATCTTTGACAGATCGATGATGCGAGCCACGGTCTGACCCGGCTGCACGGTATCACCAACCACATAAGTGGTTCCGATATCGGCAATACTTCCCGTTATCGGTGCAGTGATTACGGTATTACTCAGGCTTTCCTGAGCCCGTTCCAGCTGTACCAGCAGTCCATCGAGGGTGGAACGCGACTGGTTACGTGCAGAAGCAGAAATGGCTCCACGGTCAAACAGCTGCTCATCAACTTCCCATGCTTTACGGGCATTTTCAACTTGCCGTTCCAGTTGACTTACCGAGAGCTTTGCCACTGAATCATCGAAGGTCATCAACGGTTGTCCCTTCTCCACCTGCATACCGATATTAAAATCAACAGATGTAATGGTGCCCGCTGTCTGAGTTTTCACCACCATCTCTTCAATACCTTGAATCACCCCGCCTGCTATAACGGAAGGACGAAGAGCCCCCTGTTCAATCGTTACTGCTGATGATACCAGTTGCGTATAATCGGTCGGTGTCGATACCGTATCCACAGTTTCACTCGCTACCGTTTCCGGGGTACAGGATGCCATGAGAAAGGTCAATGTTATCAGAACCACTATCGACCACACATGCTGTCTACGAATCATATAGCCTCCCGCGGCAGATGATCTGCCAGGTATTTTAAATTTGATCCAATTTTTACCATAATACTCATCACCGCGTGCAATCAGCAAGGACAAATTGAAAATTTATCGGTAAATCTGGGTGTAGAGACAGCGTACTTCAGTTTGTGCTCGCAGGGAGACCTGTGCAGTTTCATCGATAGAAAGCACAGCCCCCTGTTTCATGAGCAGCTGCTGATCAGCGATACTTCCGGCAAGCAGGATCACCGTTTTCTCGATTCCCGGTTCACCGTTGATAACCCATGTACTTTCCGGAGTAATGGTAACTGACTGCACCTCGTATCCTTTCGAACCGCTTTTGCGATCTATTACGATACTGGTTCCCCATGGATGCACCAGATACCGTGGAGACTCTTTGAAGGTATCAACTATCGGTTTGAGTTGTGTGCTCATTGACAGATCGCTAACGAGAATCCCATCTGCATTGGCTGCCACTACCAGATTCCTGGTACCGAGCGCTACTACAGGAACCGATAATTCATTAACAATGATGGTGTGCCCGGTTTCAGACTGTTTCTGTAATCCGATTCCCGCACTCCCGACCTCTGCAGCAAGTGCATCCCAGGTCCCGAGATCACGCCACATCCCCTGATACATCTCCATCACAATGTGCTCAGTCTGCTCAACAACCGCGTAGTCAAAACTGATTTTTTCCAGATCAGCATACCGGCTGAGCAGCTGCTCATACGATCGAGAACCAAGACGGCTTTCCACCCGATCAAGCAGATACCTGAGGGTAAACGCAAACACCCCTCCATTCCAACAAGCCCCGGCAGCTATGAGCTGTTGAGCGGTTGAAACATCAGGTTTTTCAACGAATCGTTCTACCAAGAGTATCCCTTCATCCTGTTCCTTCGGGACCATATACCCGAACCGGTCTGATGGATAGGTAGGAGCAATTCCCATCAGAGCCAAATCGGCCCGTTTGCCGGCGATGGAATCGCGCATGCGACGTACCACCGAAAAGTACTCTTGTTCGGCAAAAGCATCCACCGGCAAGACCAGAATCACATCATCCGGCTTTCCCTTGCAGTTATCTGCAATGTAGGCACTTGAGAGGGCTATAGCGGGAAAGGTGTCCCGGCGGGCCGGTTCACATACTATGGCAACCTGGGCACCTAACTGCGCAATGATCTGTTCCTGCTGTGCCTCTCCAGTGGCAATGATCACCGTTTCCTGGGGGAATTCATGGCGAAGCTGCCGATAGATCCGCTGCACCATCGACTGGCGATTGCCTTTTCCATCGGGTAATACCGAGAGAAACTGTTTGGACCGAATATCATTGGAAAGGGGCCAGAGCCGTTTACCCGACCCTCCTGACAATAATATGATGTATGTGTTCATAGGTGGTATTATCGCGATAAAGGAGAATGAATACAACCGGAAAAACTTGGAGGAGGCAGAAGAGATCTCCTCTTGATTACTAAACATTTGTATAGTATAACAGAAAACATGGAACCGATCATGATTGGCACTTCAGGATATAGCTACTCCGAATGGGTTGGCCCCTTTTATCCGAAAGGGACGAAGCAACAGGAATTTCTATCCTGGTATGCAACACAATTTCCTACAGTAGAACTCAATTTCAGCTACTATCGGATGCCCGATCGGCAGCAGTTGTTGCGGATGCATCGGCAGGCCCCTTCTCTATTTTTTGCCATCAAAGCACATGAATCGCTTACCCACACCGTGGATCCCACATCCTGGCACACGGCAGCTGATACTTTTTATGAGGCTGTATCACTACTTCGGGAACAGGAAGTACTTGCAGCGGTACTTTTTCAGTTCCCTTTCTCCTTTCACTACGAGGTAGACCAAAGACGTTATCTTGATGCGTTACTGCGCCGGTTCAGAGAGCTCCCGTTGGCGGTGGAATTCCGTAACGGGCACTGGTACAACAATCGGACAATCGAATCGCTTCGTGATCGCAATATTGCCCTGACGTCTCTTGATCTGCCCCAGATCAGCGGTACCCCACCAATCATGGACGTTGCAACGGGGAATCTTGCCTATATTCGTCTCCATGGACGTAATAAAGATCAATGGTGGGGATCCGATGCTGCCTCACGTTATGACTACTGCTACAATGAGCAGGAACTTGCTGCAATTGCAGAACGGATACGCTCTCTCAGGGCAGCTGCGCAACGAGTCCTTGTCTACTTCAATAATCATCGAAAAGCTCAGGCAGCACAGAATGCTCAGGCATTGATCGGTATGCTCCGCCAGGGAGGTACTGATGGACGATGAACATCTTTCTGTCATACACATCAACGTTACACACTTTGCGGCTGCCGTTGCATCCGCCCGGGATCCGTCACTTTCCGATATTCCATTCGTTATCGCACAACCGCGGGGCAGCCGACAGATCGTCCTTGCCGTGAGTGACCGCGCGTTACAGGAAGGTATCTGCAGCGGTATGCCGGTCGCCTCCGCACTCCGCATGGTGCCTGCTCTACGGGTAATCCCTCCCGACAGTACCGCTGGGGGCAAAGCAGAAACAGCCATGCACGAGATTGCAGCACAATTCTCGCCCGTCGTTCAGCAGGATGGCGGCGGTCACCTCTATCTTGATGTATCGGGAACCTCCCGTCTTTTTGGACCTCCGATTGACTGTGCCGTGCGTATCAGAAATGCTATACAGGAGACCCTCGGCATAAAGCCGGCAATTGCTGTCGCCGCAAACAAGCTGGTAGCAAAGATCGGCACACGGGCAATCCGCCCCAGCGGCATGGCTCAGATACCCGCTGGGGACGAGGCAGCCTTTTTAACCGCACAGGATATTCGCCTGCTCCCGGGAGTCGGCCCTTCCATCGGAAGAATACTGGCAGTTGCAGGATTTCATGAAATCGGAGAACTGGCAGCACTAGATAACCATGAGGTAATCGCACTGCTGGGAAAACGTGGCCTTCGGCTCAGAGATGCAGCACGCGGATGGGATATCTCACCGGTGGTACCGGGAAAACTGGAGAATCAATCAGTGCAGCGTCGAATCGATTTTGCAGAACCGATTGGTGAAGTGACACAATTGCGATCTGCTATGACTGCGGCAACAGAGGATGCCGGGCTTGCCATGCGATCTGAGCTGATGGGGTGTACCTCCCTATCGTGTACAATCTTCTGGGCCGATGGATCTCTCACCACCGGTACGAGCAGGAGTCCGACCGCACTGGTCCTCGATGCGCAGATTGCCGCGCTGGGATGGGAAGCACTGCAACAGGCTTTGAAACGTCGTGTGCGCATCCGTTCCATTACCGTCACCTTGGAAAAGTTGGCCCCAGCACGCAGAGATCCCGATTTATTTACGCTGGATCTGGGGCCATCTCGTGAAGAACGGCTGCAGCATGTGGTGGATGCCACACGGAAACGATTCGGTCCTGCAGTACTCACGCATGCTGCGGTGGCTCTCCATGCCTAGTAGACTGGCTATTCGAAGTGCCTATTCACTGCTGTGGGGTACAGCTCTTCCTCGCCAGATCATGGCATATCTGGATTCTCAGGGATGTCATACCGTAGCCATAACCGATCGAAACAATCTCTATGGATTACACGAAATTCGAGCGGCAGCAAAAGAACACGGCATGCTGGCAATCACTGGGTCAGAACTTACAACACCCCAGGGATCACTTTTTGTCTTTGTACAATCTCCCACTGGGTACGCCCGGCTATGTACCATCCTTTCTCATATGCACATGCCTCAGGAATATGATGTCATTGCGGCCCTGCGAACCGATGCAACCGGATTGATCGTAGTCACAGATTCCTCTCCCCTCCTGCAGGAACTTGCACCTGCAGCAGTTTCCCTGTATGCGGCAATCACCCCGCGACAGGTGGGAAGCATACCGACAGCGCGAGCATTGGGCATACCGTTGGCAGCAATCGATGATGCAACATTCCTCAGCGCGCAGGATTATTCCATACACCGGGTATTGCGCGCTGTGGCAACCGGAACCACCATCGGCATGCTTGAGGAGGCAGATACCGAATCGCCAGAGGCCTATATCCTCAACCGCTCCCGCTATGAGGAACTTTTATGTTCATGGCCGGAAGCCCTGGCACATACTGAATCAATTGCCGCTGCCTGTGCACACATACCTCTGTTCGAATCGTTGGTATTCCCCCCATACCGACTTCATGGGAGCTCTGCTCACACAGAACTGAGAAAAAGGGTAATTTTTGGAGCTGAAAAACGATACGGGGAACTTTCTGATGCAATTCTCAGTCGCATTGAGTATGAATTGGAAATCATCGGAAAGAAGGGATTCGATACGTACTTTCTGGTCATGGATGACATTGTAGCGTTGGCAAGCAGAACCTGCGGAAGAGGTTCCGGTGCAGCATCGATTGTTTCATATGCGCTCGGGATCACCAATGTGGACCCGATTGCTCACAATCTCTATTTTGAACGATTTCTCTCACCCGGGCGCACCGATCCTCCCGATCTCGATGTCGATTTCGCCTGGGATGAACGGGATGCGGTGTTGCATGCGGTCATTGAACGATTCGGGAGCGATCATTGTGCGCGGGTGGCAAATCATAACCGGTTCCGGTTTCGTTCTGCCCTTCGTGAGACGGCACGTGCCCACGGAATTCCCGATGGAGATATCACCCAGACGGAACATTTGATGGCAACCGATGGTATTACCGCCGTTACCGATCCGCTGTGGCATACCATCATGACATTGAGTGCACAGATTGAGGGATTGCCCCGGGGACTTTCCCTGCATTGCGGCGGTCTGGTGATCACCCCTGAACCGATCTGTCACTATGCCCCGATAGAACAATCTGCTGAAGGATACCCGCTCCTGACTTGGGAGAAAGAGGGAACTGAGGCAGCCGGACTCGTAAAAATTGATCTGTTGGGAAATCGGTCATTGGCAGTAATACGTGATGCATTGCACATGGTGAATCAGTCGGAGACCATTATTGATGAATATCACTGGAATCCACAGGAAGACCCCGCTGTCGTGCAGGCTCTTTCAGTAGGTGATTCCCTGGGAGTCTTCTACATTGAATCGCCGGCGATGCGACAGCTTCAGCAGAAAACCGGAAAAGGTGATTTTGCCCATATTGTTATCCATTCATCAATTATCCGACCTGCAGCTAATGCCTGTATCACCGAATATGTACGCAGACTGCATGGGGGCCATTGGGAACCGCTGCATCCCCGTCTCGAAGAGATTCTCCGGGAAACCTATGGCATTCTCTGTTATCAGGAGGATGTATCAAAAGCTGCGGTGGCCCTGGCAGGATTCAGTGAATCTCAAGCCGACACATTACGGAAAATCATAGCCAAGAAGACCAAAGATGAACGGCTCTCCTCGTATCAGCAGCAGTTCCTTTCCGGCTGCCGTGCACAGGGAGTATCATCCCAGGCAGCTGAATCGGTGTGGGAAATGATGCTCTCCTTTGAAGGATATTCATTCTGCAAACCCCACTCAGCTTCCTATGCTATGGTCTCTTTCCAGTCGGCATACTTACGCGTACACCATCCTGCAGCTTTCCTTGCCGCCGTACTTACCAATCAGGGAGGATACTATCGGCCACAGGCATATATCAGTGAAGGACGCCGCATGGGCTTGCAGATAGCTGGCCCGGATATCAACCGCAGCGAAATTGCCTACACTGCCGAAGGAAACACAATCATTGTCGGTCTTATGGCCATAGCCGGTCTTTCTACTCAAGCGATGCACCAGATCGTCAGGCAACGAAAACGGTATGGCCCATTTCGTTCGTTGGAAGATTGTGCAGGGAGACTCCCCCTGCATCGGGATGACTGGACAGTACTGGCTGCAGCAGGAGCCTGTGATTCGCTTCTCCCCACAGCAGCCCGCAGTTTACAGTTACGTACGGTGTTGACAACTCAAAGTGTCACTGATGGTCAGATGGATCTATTTTCAGTTTCTCAGAAACAGCAGAAACTCCCTGCGGCAACATCACGGAACAGATCACAAGAGCTGATGCAGGAGTTTGAAATTCTCGGGTTTCTCCGGGACCATCATCCGCTTATGCTGTGGGCACCCCTCATTTCCCGCATCTCCCGGATAGCTGCCCGGGATCTTGAGTTTTTTGTCGGCAAACGCGTCGTGGTAATCGGATGGCCGGTAACCCGGAAGACTATTTGGACAAAAACAGGGCTCCCTATGGATTTTGTCTCCTGTGAGGATGAAACGGCACTATTTGAAACAGTCCTGTTTCCTCACACCTATGCACGGTATCGCAACCTCCTGTTCGGGCAGCACCCGTTGGTTATCACCGGTACGGTTTGTCGTGAGCATATGGCCATTTCAGTCGAAGTACATACCATTACCCGGCTACCGCAACACTGATAATCGGATTTTTTGCGTAAAATTTTTACAGATTCCAAAAGATGCGCTACAATAGAGTCCATTCAGAGGGAGGAAAAGGTGAAGATCCAGAAACAACAGGCAATGCGGAATGTCCTATACGCATTGTCTCCATTGTGTATTGCGGCAATCTACCTCTATGGCTGGCGATTTCTAGCCGTGCTTGCGGTTGTTGCTGCTGCGGGACTGCTGAGCGAATGGCTCATGTCTAGAAGGTATCAGCTGAAGGTAACCGAATCAGTGTTCGTCTCATGCGTACTGTTTACCCTGTCGTTACCACCGGGAATACCCCTGTGGATTGCAGCGGTCGGTATCGCATTCGGTATCGTGTTCGGTAAAATGGTATTCGGCGGATTCGGGAAAAATGTGTTCAACCCAGCTATTACCGCACGAGCTTTTGTGTATATCAGTTTCGGTGTACCGATGACAGCGCGGTTCATCCTTCCCCAGACGGCACTGAACTGGTTCCCGGCCGGATTCGGCACATGGATGAGCACGGCTGACAGTGTCTCCGCAGCCACCCCCATGGCGACACAGAGCGCCTCGTATCTCGAGCTGCTTCTGGGGACAATCAGCGGGAGTTTCGGTGAAACTTCTGCCCTCCTTATCCTGCTCGGAGGAGCCTTTATAATCTACAAAAAGGCCGCCAACTGGAAAATAGTCGCTGGATCAGTCGGTGCTTTTCTTGTTTTGCAGACGATACTGTGGGCTTCGGGAGTACCGAAGGCAGCCGATCCCCTGTACGCTCTGCTCAGCGGGAGTTTTCTCCTCGGAGCCTGTTTTATGATCACCGATCCGGTATCATCATCGCAGTCAACGGACATCGGTCGCTGGGTGTATGGGGCAATCTTCGGGTTATTCACGGTAATAATCCGGGTATTTGCCAACTGGGCAGAGGGAGTTACGTTCGCCATTCTGCTTGCAAATATGTTTGGACCGCTTCTTGACCATTACTTCAAACAGTTGAAGGCAAAGAAGAAGGCAAAATCGGGAGGTGCTGCATGAAAACAGAAGGTTTCTATGCAAAGCGAATCCACCCAATAGTGATGATGGCTTTGATTACCATAGTCTGTATTCTTGTAACGGCGACTCTGCACCTGGGCACGCTGGATCGCGTGAGGACTAATGAGCAGTTTTTCCTCTGGAGAAGCATCCTTGATGCCGCCGCAATACCGCATGATGGACAACCGGCTTCAGTTGCAGCTCTGTATCAGGAAGGGGTCACAGAACAGAACGGGATATTTCATGCAACCGGCCCCGATGGTTCTCTTCGGTATGTGAAACAATATACCGGTCCCGGCCTGTGGGGTCCGATCACGGTAATGGTAGGATTTTCCGAAGATCTGACTACGTTATCGGGGGTCTCTATTGTGAGCCAGAACGAAACTCCCGGGTTGGGAGCACGTATCGAAGAAGCATGGTTCACCGCCCAGTTTGCCGATCGACAGGGACCTTTCACGATGGTTGAAGAAGGCACAAGTGAAGGTCCGAACGAGATAGATGCCATCACCGGGGCCACTCGGACGAGTGAATCTTTCAGAAATATTATCAACAGAGCTGTTGCGGACAGCGAAACCATCGCAAGGGGGCAGTGATATGGCAGCACCAGGTATGATAAAAAAGACATTTTTAGCCCCGCTGGGTAAAGACAATCCGGTATTTGCCCAGATATTGGGTATCTGTTCCACCTTGGCGGTGACCAATAAACTGGAAAATACGTTGGTCATGACACTGGGAGTTATGTTCACTACGGCACTTTCCAGCTGGACAGTCTCGGTGCTCCGCAAGTGGATTCCTTCAAGAATACGCATGATGGTGGAGACGATGATAATCGCCACCTATGTAATTATTGTAGATATCACATTGAAGGCATTTTATCCGGAGATGTGGAAACAGCTCGGTCCATACGTCGGCCTGATCATCACCAACTGTATCGTCATGGGAAGAATTGAGGCCTTTGCACTACAGAACAAACCGGGACTTTCCCTCATTGATGGCCTTGCAAGTGGAATGGGATATGCTTATGTACTGCTCGTCATTGCCTTCTTTAGAGAATTGCTCGGAACCGGAACCCTCTTTGGATTCCAGATTCTCGGTTCGTGGTGGACCAGTTGGGCAATCATGATTATGCCGCCGGGAGGATTTTTCATGTTGGCAATATTCATGTGGATTGTCCGTGAAGCATTTTTGAAGGAGGGCAGCCATGAATAGTATTATTTTCCCCTTTGCCGTATTCTTTGCCGCAATATTTACCAACAATATCCTGCTTACAAACTATTTGGGTATGTGTTCCTTCCTTTCAGTTTCCAAGGAACTGGAAACTTCTGCGGGATTGGGTATTGCCGTAACATTTGTTCTTGCGGTCACCACCGCTATCAACTGGGTGGTCTATCACTTCCTGCTCGTTCCATTTCAGCTTGAGTATCTTCGGTTCATCGTATTCATCATCGTCATTGCCGCTTTTGTTCAGTTAATAGAGATGGTTATTGAGCGCTACAGTGAGGGACTCTATTTTGCTCTCGGTATCTTTCTCCCCCTGATCACCGTCAACTGTGCCATCCTCGGAGTATCACTGTTCATGGTTATCCGGGAATATACATTTATCACCAGTTTCTTCTTCGGTCTGGGCAGCGGTCTCGGCTGGCTGCTCGCTATTTTGGCGATGGCTGGAATCAGGAAGCGGCTTCGCACGGCGAAAATCCCTGCAGGACTTGAGGGAGCAGGTATTGCTCTGATCATTGCAGGATTTATGGCGATGGCCTTCATGGGCTTTTCGGGCATGATCACGATTTCGTAGGAGGGAAAGATGATTGCAACATTACTCATCAGCGTTCTTATCATCACTCTGATTGCCATCGCTCTTGCCCTGCTCATGGTGATCGCGGATGCCACCGTCGGCAACTATGGAGTGGTGAAAATCACCATCAATGACAAAAAGGAATTAGAGGTAGCAGGAGGACAACCACTGTTGAAGGCGCTCAATGGGGAAGGAGTTTTCATTCCCAGCGCCTGTGGCGGTCGTGGATCTTGCGGTTTATGCAAGGTCAGAGTAACCGAGGGAGGAGGAAACTACCTTCCCACCGAACTCCCGTGGATTTCTGAAGAGGAAAAGAAACAACAAGTCCGTCTTTCCTGCCAGTTCAAGGTAAAAAATGATGTTTCGATTCAGATACCTGAAGAGCTTTTCTCGGTACGTCAGTTTACTACGACCGTGGAACGTATACGTGATCTGACTCACGATATCAAGGAAGTACGTCTCAAGCTCAATGATCCGCCGAACATCGAGATGAAAGCCGGCCAATTCATCCAATTCCAGGTACCTGCCTACGAACTCACCGATGAACCTGTGTATCGTGCCTATTCAATGGCATCGGTACCGAGTGATACCACGCATGTCGAGTTGGAAATTCGTCTGGTTCCCAATGGTATCTGTACGACTTATGTGCATAAGCATCTGAAGGAGGGCGATACGGTTACGGTCAACGGACCGTATGGAGAGTTCTTCCTGAGAGATACTGAACGCGATATCATCTGCATTGCCGGTGGATCAGGTATGGCACCATTGAAGTCGATTCTGCTCGATATGGCTGAAAAGGGAAGTAAGCGAAAGGCACGATATTTCTTTGGCGCCCGTACGGCTCGCGACCTGTTCCTGCTAGATGAGATGCATGAGCTCGAAGAACGGATGGAGAACTTTACATTCATACCGGCACTCAGCGATCCTGCACCGGATGATAACTGGACGGGAGAGACCGGCTTGATCACTGACGTAGTAAAACGAATGGCGGAAAACGCACCCGAAGCAGAAGCGTATCTCTGCGGAAGTCCGGGTATGATCGATGCCTGTGTGAAGGTGCTCAGTGAACTCGGCATGCCTGAAGAACGTATCTACTACGACAAGTTCGCCTGAGAAAGGAGTCAATGATGAAACAGACACCAGAATACGATGCAATTCAACGGCAGATGGCACCCGGGGTGATCACCTTGGACGGTTTTCTCGGTACAGACACGAGAAAGCTTGTCGATATCCTCAATGCAGATGATGCTGTTGTACGACACGCAGAGGTGACACATCAGCAGATTGCCCAACGGATGCAGTATTTTCGTGATGCGGGGCTGGATGGTCTCGGAGAATTCATAAAAATAGATGATCATTTTGAAGTCCGAGTCGATTCGGTGCGGGGAAAACTCCCCTCCCCGTTCGGGGGGCCCGGAATGTACGAAAAGGTGAATACAACGGTAGTGAATAAGAAAATCGGCAGAGAAGTCACCTATACCGATTTACACATTCATTTTGTTCGTGATCGCGGATTCTACGAAGGACAGGGCTCTCCCTACCGCATAGCACCCGAAGATCTGATTGCTGTTCTTGAGGTTCCCAGGTCTTTGTAGTCTGAAGCTAGAGAATATCCCAATTCAGTTGAAGCACCTGCTCGATGAACAGTCGGGCAAGTGCGGCGTCGAACTGGGTTCCGGCATATCGTTTAATTTCAGCTGCTGCCTCCCGATCACTCACCGGATCACGATACGTTCGTGCTGCGGTCATAGCATCGTATGCGTCAGCAATTGCAATGATTCGTGCTGGAATGGGAATTGCATCACCGGTAAGTCCTTGAGGATACCCATTCCCGTCGATTCTTTCGTGATGGGAGAGAATGTAAGTGGCTAGCTCGCCCAATTCTCCTACAGAACCGAGGATACGCCATCCAGTCTCCGGATGCCGCTTCATTGCTTCCCATTCTTCATCGGTGAGAGCCCCCTGCTTGTTTAGTATTGCCTCATCGATCGCAATTTTCCCGATATCATGTAACAATCCTGCAGTACGTAATTCTGATATTTCCTTCGCACTCATACCGGCCACTTCAGCAATACGGACGCTGAGCACGCTGACCCGACGGGAATGAAGCTCTTCCCGACGATTCTTCTCATGGAGGGTGCTGATAATCGTATGAACTGCACGACTATGTGCGCTGGGACTTTCGGTAAGTTTACTTCTGCTGAGGGCATGTTCAGCATGTTTTACCAGATCACTTAAGGATCCATCTGAATCCGCTTTCACGGCAGAGCCGAAGGACATGGTGATATTGACACTGCGGATGCCGATCTGCCCCACCTCTTTTTGGATCCGTTGTGCAAGCTCCCACGCTTTCTTTTCTGGTGTGTTCGGGAGAAGAACGGCAAACTCATCTCCTCCGATCCGGGCTCCCGTTCCCTGTTCACCCACAGTATGTTTGATGACATCGGCAACAGCCTTGAGCAGTTCATCACCGCTGGTACGCCCAAAGGCATCGTTCACCACCTTCAGGCCATTCACATCTCCGATGAGTACACTGATCGGATAGGCGTTATGATCTTCAGCCTGCTGCAATTTCTGTTCAAAAGCCTGAAGATTCTCAATACCTGTAAGCACATCATGCTGATTTGCCCAGAGAATTGCATCTTCCATCTCCTTGCGTGAAGTGATATCGGTAACCATACAGAGGTGTTTCGGATGTTCGGTATCTCCCGCATGCAAATTGGTTACTGCCATGTGCACCCAGATATATTTTCCGTCAGAGCGCAGATGCCTTTTATCCATGGCGTACCCGGTGATTTCTCCGGATCGCATTCGTTGCATCTGGGCAAGATCTTCAGCTACATCATCCGGGTGGGTAATTTCCTGCCAGGAAATCAACTGATGTTCTTCCCGTGTCATACCGATGATATCAAGGAAGGCATTATTGGCTTCAAGAGCCTTGCCGGTAACTGAATCAGTAACAGTAATACCCATCGGAGCCTGTTCAAACAAATCACGAAACCACAACTCGCTCTGTTCAAGACGCCGTGAGAGAATCCCATGTTGAACTTGCCGGTAGAGCAGTAGCGCAAGCAGATACATACCGATGGGATACACAACCAGAATGGGCAATCCCATCTGCAGATAGATATCTTTCAGGGTTTCTCTCGGGAAAAGCAGCATTGCCAGTAGCATAACAATATGAATGAGCACCGACACTCCTAGAATTTCCCGGTGTCCGACCCGAGGTGATTGCATAAAATCACGGTAGCGCAGCTGATGCCACAGCACTCCTATTGCGGATGCCGTAATTATTACCACGATCCCTGTCGGCAGGCCGCTTCCCCCCATCCATATCCGGTAGGGAAGCATCAACGCCGCAGCAATCGCCGTTGGGATCGCACCGAAGAACATTCCTGATACGCCGAGCAGGATCGATCTCCCGTCAAAGACGATACCCTCGGTAAACACCACAGGGCGGGACATGATCAGCATCCCTACCGCACCGATAACTACCCCGACGAGTATTTTTTGTCTTGTATTGAGTTGAATTCTATTGAATGGAGTTACTGCATAAACAATACCCACAGAAAGCAACAGTGAAATATTATAGATAATATCAAAGACCATGAGCTGCCTTCCTACTGCCTCGTGAGCACATCGCCATGCAATACATGGCGCTCAGTGTATCATGGCATACTGAAAGCTTCCAGTATTCATTCATGTAATGATGGAGAGCGCAAGCTGCATGGAGGCCACCCGTGAATCCATCGATTCAGAACGGGATGTGAGAATAATCGGGATCTTTGCTCCTACCACGATGGAGGCGGCACGCACCCCCGGAGCCGAAAGGAACGCCTTATACGTCGCATTGGCAGCATCGATGTTACCGAATACCAGGATATCGGCATCACCGGGTACTTCACCGGGTATATGTTTGACCTGAGCTGCTGCTGCAGAGAGCGCAACATCCAACCCGAAGGGACCTTCTACACTGGCTTCAGCGAATACATTGCGTTGTTGCTGTAAAAACACCAGTTGTGAAGCATCAGTGGTCGATACAATACGGGGATTCACAGTTTCTACCGGGCAGACAAGAGCGACTTTCGGATGAGGTGTTCCCAGACGATGCGATACCATCACTGCGTTCTGGATAATTTGCACTTTCTGATCGATATCAGGAAGAATAGAGACTGCAGCATCACTGAGAATCAGTGATTTATGATACCATGGCAGTTCCAATCGGGCTACGTGACTGAGCAGCGCTCCTTCACCAAGAAGGGAAAATTGCTTATCGAGGATAGCACGGAGAAAATCAGCGGTATGTACCGAACCTTTCATGAGGGCATGTACTTCATTGGCTGCAGCATCTTGTGCCGCCTGGCGGCAGGATTCATACGGATTGTCAGTATCATTGACCGTTATCCCGTCTATATCAATATGGATTGCATCAGCGAGTGCTCTTGTTTCCGCTGCATTCCCGTACAACCGAAATGAGGCAGGCATAACTGAACGCACATGGTCCATCGCATGCAGACTCTCTGCATGAGTGGAACCGACGATGGCAATGGTCATATCACGGTCCTTCATAATCCAATACCTCCCGAACGCCATCAAGAACAGCAAAGGCGTTTTCAGCCAGAGACTGCATCTCACCCTCGCCGGGGAATATCAGCAACGGAGCAAGAGTGCCGATACGCCCGTTGATACGTTCTGTTATATAGGTATTATGCGCTATGGCACCGGTAAGCACAACTGCATCTACACGGGATGAAAGGACTGCAAACAGTGATGCAATCTCTTTACAAATCTGATACACCAACACATCAATCCAAAAAATTTCCTCTGTTTTACCACTTTGTGCCCGATCGGCAAATGATTTAAGATCGCGTGTTCCGGTATAGGCGTACAATCCGCCCGACCCGATAATTTTCTTTTTCAACTGCTCGTAATTGTATTTCCCTGAATAGACAAGACGCACCAGATCGCCCGCAGGAAGCCCTCCGGAACGTTCGGGAGTCAAAGGCCCTTCACCATCAAGAGCATTGTTCACATCAATAACCCGCCCATTACAGTGAGCGCCCACTGAGATCCCCCCACCGAGATGTGCTACGATCAAGCGGGCCTGTTCATAGGGGATATTGAGCTGTTTTGCAGCCTTTCTGGCAACATACTTCTGATTCAGCGCATGAAAAATACTCTTACGCGGAATATCCGGCATGCCGGATATCCGGGCAAGATCGATCATTTCATCTACAACAACAGGATCGGCAATCATAGCATCACATCCATACCGTTTGGCGATGGCATCAGCAAGCGGAGCCCCCAGATTGCACGCATGCTCACCGTAGCGAGCCTGTTCAAGATCCCGGAGCATCATAGGATTAATCCGGTAGACACCGCTGAGCAGGGGATGGAGTAATCCGCCTCGTCCCATGATCACCGAAAGAGTGCCCGGCTTTATCTGATGTTCATCAAGGAATCTGAGTATCAGGTCACGGCGAAAAGAGAACTGAGCATACACGGTCGCAAACTGATCCAGCTGTTCTACTGTATGGTCATGTACCTGTTCGGCAATGACACCATCGCGATGAAACAGCGCTAATTTAGTGGTAGTGGATCCTGGATTAATCGCAAGAACAACCTCTTGTTGCTCCATAATATTCCCCTATTTTGCTAGTAACGCCATCGTCTGTTCAACAAGCTGCAGATTCTGCTGAAGAAACTGCGGTTTATTCAGCACTGCAGGTATACAGGTTTTTAACGTATCGATGGTGGTGATCTGAGCAGCAAGTATCAAAGCAGTCACCATGACCACATTTGCTGCAGATTGCAGATGTATCTCGCGAGCCATATCGGTTGCCGGAATGTAGTGCACGATCAGATCATCACGAACCACCTTCCGCTTGATAATCGATGCATTTACAATCACCAGAGAACCTGGCTGCATCAGCGGTTCAAACAGATCCAAGGAAGGTCCGTTCATAGCCAACAGGACATTCGGATGATCAATCACGGGACATCCAATTTCGGACTCCGAAAGGGTGACACTAACGTGTGCACTTCCACCGCGCATCTCAGGTCCATAGGAAGGTAGCCATGCAACATGCAGTTGCTCGGCCATCGCACACGTTGCAAGCAATTCACCTGCTGAGAGTACTCCCTGACCGCCGAAGCCGGCGATAATCACCTGTTGTGTCTCTTTCAGCGGATGAGTCTTTCGCGTTTCAATAGCCGCTCGGGAATGGAGAAGCGCTACCAGCTGCTCGTCATTGAGAAAAGGATACTCCTGATCTTCAACGGTCACCTGCGTTTCATGAACCGTATCGCGTACATTGCCCAACGGGTACAGACGAACCATCTCTTTATCAATCCAGGTTCGTGCATCAACTGCTGACATCCGCCAGTTGGTCGGACACGGTGAAAGTATCTCCACAAAGGAGAATCCCTGATTATCGATCTGGTTCCTGATTGCTTTTTGCACTGCCCGTCTGGTTCTGTTGATCTCTTTGGGATTGCTCACTGCACATCGTTCGATGAACACCGGCGCACTAAGTGCATCCATCACCTCCGCCATTCCGAGGGGATTCCCATCACGGAGAGGATCTCTGCCAAAGGGAGTCGTCAGAGTTTTCTGTCCAAGGGGAGTAGTAGGAGCCATCTGCCCCCCCGTCATACCATATATGGCATTGTTGACAAAGATAACAGTCATCGATTCTCCCCGGTTAGCTGCATGCATGATTTCTGTCATACCGATACCAGCAAGATCCCCATCCCCCTGATAACTGATGACTATGGCATCCTTGGCTGTCCTTTTTATACCGGTAGCTACTGCAGGGGCTCTTCCATGAGAACACTGCACATTTCCGGTATCGAAATAGTAGTAGGCAAACACTGCACAGCCTACAGGACTGAGCATTACCGTACGATCCTGAACTCCCAGAAGATCTATGGATTCTGCAATGATCTTATGGATCGTCCCATGCCCGCAACTCGGACAATAGTGTGTTACAATAGATCCTGGAGCCTTTCGCTCATAGGTATCATACAGAGAGTTAGCTTTCCCGTACCGCAATGTCTCACCAGTCATACCACACCTCTTTTTCGCTGGGACGCTCTATCATCAAGCAGGGCAGAGGTTAGTTCCTCTACGGTAGGAATCACTCCTCCCATATACATATGTCGAAAAACCGGAACTTTCCCCGAGGCAGCAAGTTCGACGTCATCAGCCATCTGCCCGTTGCTGAGTTCCACCACTGCGAGGGGAACACGTTTTCTTGCCAGACGTGCTATTTCCTTTTTGGGAAATGGATAGAGACTTTTCGGTCGAAGCAGTCCGGCTTTGATACCACTCTTACGCAACTGCATCACGGCAGAGTGACTGATTCTTGCAGAAATCCCATAGGCTATTACCACAAATTCCGCATCATCAAGATCGTACGATTGATAATCCACACAGGCTTCTTCCACCGATGCATAGGTTCGTTGCAGCTGTTCATTGTGTTCCTTAAGCTGTTCAGGACTCATATAGATTGAAGTGATCAGATTGTTTCTGCTTTGCTTATCGCCGTACACAGCCCACTCTTTTCGTCTTCCGTGCAAAACTGGGCCGGAAATCTCTACCGGTTCCATCATCTGACCGATATACGCATCACTGAGAATACAGACGGTCATTCGATACCGGTCGGCAAGCTCGAAGGCATTACGCGTAAGGGTGAACATTTCCTGCGCCGAAGCAGGCGCTAACACAATATTCCGATAGTTTCCGTGTCCTCCCCCCTTGATAACCATATTGTAATCACTCTGTTCCGGCCAGATATTCCCTAGACCGGGACCCGCCCGCTGCATGTCGATAACCACAGCGGGAAGACGTGCTCCGGCAAGATAGGAGAGACCTTCACTCATGAGAGCAATGCCGGGTCCGGAAGAGGCAGTCATTACCCGTGCTCCGGCTGCCGCGGCTCCGTAAAGCATGTTGATTACACTCACCTCTGATTCTGCTTGTAAAAAGGTTCTTCCTGCAGCGGTCATATAACGGGCAGCCGTCTCGGCAATCTCACTTGCAGGGGTGATGGGATATCCGAAGAAATGGGTACAGCCGCCCATAAGAGCCCCGTACACCGCGGCTTCATTTCCCTTCATCAGACGCATTGCCATCACTGCACCTCCTCTTCTGTTAACACCGTAAGCGCGCCCGGCTCCGGGCAGCTCAAGAAACAGAGACCGCAGGCAGTACAGCCTTCAGCTTGATCAAATGCTACCGGCGCGTAGCCTAATGTATTTAATCGATCAGATATATGCAGACAGTGCTTAGGACAGACAGATACACAGATTGCACATCCTTTACACTCGTTTTCACGTACACGTACGCTATTCACATAAACCTCCTTAGCCGCACAAGGGTGGCATCCGGTTTCTGTAATGCTCATCCAGACAGATGAGCTCCCTATTAATGCTGACACTTTAATCTTAATGTGTCAAGTTAGATATATTCTCATTTTATGTCAAAAACAATCATTTCGGATAAACAAACTCTTGCTATACTTGCAAAAAGATGATATATAACAGTTTGACAATATTTGTTATTTTGTTATTTTAAAGAAAAGGAGGCTTCTATGTATCAAACATTGCCGCAATTGCTGCAGCACATCGTCACTACATATGGAGCAAATGAAGCCCAATTATCAAAAGATGATAACGGGACATTCCTACCAACCACGTATCATGAGTTCTATGATGAAGTACTCCGTCTTGCTTCCGGCCTTGCACAATTGGGAGTCACAAGAGAGGAGCCGGTAGGGCTCATTTCCGATAACCGCAAAGAATGGCTTGTTGCCGATATGGCCATTCTTGCTCTTGGCGCTGCTGATGTTCCCCGTGGCAGGGATGCCATGCCGTATGAGCTGCAGTTCATTCTCAAGGTTACCGAATGCCGTACCTGCTTCGCAGAAAATGCAGAACAGGCAAAGAAGATTCTTGAACTGACAAAAGAGCTCCCACACCTGCAGAGACTGATCATTATCGATACCACGCATCACACCCGTGCAGAGCTGCCCAGCAGTGATACCGTGCAGATACTGACCTATGAACAGGTTATGGCACAGGGAAAGGCACAACCGCAGCAGATCGAAGAGGAAATTGCGCAAGGCAAAGAGGATGATATTGCTACCATCATTTTTACCAGTGGCACCACGGGAGAACCGAAGGGAGTCATGCTGACCCACCGGAATTTCCTATTCCAGTTGGAACAACTTCCTCAGGTCATCCCCTTTGCAAAGGGGGAACGTTGGTTAAGTGTTCTCCCGGTCTGGCACTCGTTTGAACGGATACTGCAATATGTCATCGTTTCTCAGGCTTCCACCATTGCCTACTCAAAACCCATAGGAAAGATCATGCTTGTTGATCTGCAACGGGTAAATCCCGCATGGATGGGATCGGTTCCCCGAATATGGGAAGCGGTAAAAGCGGGTATCTACCAGAATGTGAAAGGCAAAAGTCCCATTGCCCGCGGATTGTTTCACTTCTTTGTCTGGGCAGGGGCTCATCATGCCAAAGCACTGAATCTGGTAACCAATCGGGTGCCGCAGTTCAGCAGACGCTGGTATCCCATTGACTTCGTATTGGGAATCCTTCCCCTGATCCTGCTCACTCCGTTCAAATTCCTCGGTAATGTACTTATTTTCAAAACCATCCGGAAAAAATTCGGGACACAATTCCGTGCCGGGGTTTCGGGTGGAGGATCGCTCCCCTCTTCTGTAGACAACTTTTTCAAAGCGATCGGTATTACCTTGCTTGATGGTTATGGGTTAACCGAAACGGCACCGGTAATCGGGTTACGGAAGATTTCTCATCAGGTTCCGGGAACAGTTGCACCACTGCCGAACACGGAAATAAAGATCATCGATGAGCAAGGCAATCAGGTCAAACCGGGAGAAAAGGGAGTGATCTGGGCTCGCGGAGGACAGGTAATGGCCGGGTACTATAAGCGTCCTGATCTCACAAAAGCGATCATGGACGAACAGGGGTGGTTGAATACCGGTGATATCGGAGTATGGACGCACCGGGGCGAATTCGCCATTCGTGGTCGAGCTAAGGATACCATAGTACTCTCCGGTGGAGAAAACATTGAACCCGTACCGATCGAGGGACGCCTCAGAGAGTCTGAATATATTGAGCAGGCAGTAATTGTAGGCCAGGATAAAAAGTATCTTGCAGCCCTGATTGTCCCCGACACGAAGCAACTAGAGTTCTATCTCAAGGATAATGGTATTCCATACATGGCACGGGCAGAGCTTACCGAACTGCCTGAAGTACATGAATTACTACAGGCAGAGATCAATGAGCTGGTCAGCGCAAAGAATGGGTTCAAGAGTTATGAACGCATCAATCGCTTCACCATTCTCAAATCCCCATTCGAGGTAGGCAGAGAATTGTCTGCAAAGCAGGAAGTGATGCGCCATAAGATTGCCCAGCGGTATGAGAAGGAGATCGCTGCACTTTTCAGTTGATATCACATTTTGATCGTACCTTCAGCCCCGGGGACTTGTCTTTCCGGGGCTATTTATTATTGTTGCATTTGCAACATACTATACCAAACAACTATGTTATCATGAGGATGATGGAGAGAAGATGCCACAGAAAACAATAGATCTTGAAAAGACGGTGGGAGCCTTGTGCGCTGCAGACAGTTCCCTGGCTCAGGTCCTTGCAGAGTTGGGATTCACCGAAATTGTGAAACCAATCATGCTGCAGACGGTGGGGAAGGTCATGACACTGCCGAAAGGAGCGCGTATGCGCAATCTGAATCTCAATGAAGTGATTCAGGGACTAGAAGCACATGGATACACCGTAATCGGGAAACCACAGGAGGAACAGATATGAGTGCTGAAATAAATAACAGCGTCTACCGCCAGCAGAAACTGAAAGAGTTGATTCAGCGGCTGCATAACGGTGAAGATTTTGAAGCGGTAAAAGCAGATTTTGCCCGAGAATTTGAAGGTGTCGGAGCTGATGAGATTGCCAATATGGAAAAAGCTCTTATTGAACAGGAGGGAGTGAGGGTAGAAGAAATTCAGAAACTGTGTGACGTGCATGCCTCACTTTTCAAAGGTTCAGTGGCAGATATTCACGCCGATAAGAAACACAGCACAGATCAGGGGCATCCTACCTGGGTACTTCGTGAGGAAAATCGTGCTGTTGAAAGACTGTTTTCCGATCGAATTGATGTACATACTGCTGCAATACAGCAGGGTAATGTACGAGCTGTAGGAGAACTGATTCAGGATCTTGCCGACCTTTGGCAGATAGATCGGCATTACAGCAGAAAGGAGAACCTGTGGTTCCCGATTATGGAACGGTACGGTATCACGGCACCACCAAAGGTGATGTGGGGAGTTGATGATGAGATTCGTGACATGATCAAACAGTGCCGCTCACAGCTTGATGAGCTTGCCTCTGGCGGGAAACCCGAAGAGGGAGCAATCCAGGAGTTCCTTACCCTGCTTGCCGATACAAAAAATCAGATCATGGAGATGATTTCCAAAGAGGAGGATATTCTTATCCCCATGGCAGTGAGGTGTTCTTCCTCACTGACTGGCGACAGATCACTGAAGGAAGCAGTGAAATCGGGTATTGTCTCCTTGATGATCACCCTTCATGGCACATCCCCGTTGAGCAACCGCCGGTGGTTAAGACATCAGCAATGTCAGAAGGAGTTATCACCTTACCCACCGGTTCCTTTACTCCCGAATTGCTTACTCGAGTACTGAATACCCTTCCAGTGGATATCACCTTTGTTGATGCCAATGATGAAGTAGCGTACTTCTCTCAGGCTCGTGAACGGATTTTCCCCCGGACAACAGCAATCATCGGCAGAAAGGTAATAAACTGTCATCCACCGGCCAGCATGCATATTGTAGAACAGATCATCGGTGACTTTAAAAGCGGGAAACGTGATATTGCCGAGTTCTATATCCATCTCGGCGAGGTATACGCGCATATTCGATATTATCCTGTCAGGGATGAACAGGGGACCTACCTCGGTACGCTGGAGGTGACGCAGAATATTGCCCCTATTCAGCAACTTTCAGGTGATAAACGCCTTCTTGATGAAGAGTAATCACCAGACGGGGCTACCGGATCGGTAGCCTCGTTTTTGGTTAGGCAAACCAGGAAAATCCATTCTTCCGGGCGATGTCAGCGGTAAACCGCGGAAGCGTGCGAACGGGATATACCTCCATTGGCAGTTCCCGTTCCAGCATGGGTGCGACAACACGCCACGATTCGGTGATCTCACGCATGGTAGGAAACAGGCTTTTATCACCTTGCAGAATTTTTTTGACTATCTGCTCGTAGGCCTCAGGGGTATTCGCTCCGAAAGTCTCAGCCTGATTGAAACGGAATCTCACCGGTTTCGATTTCCACGAAGTATCGGGTTCTTTCAGATTCATACTGATATCGATCGTCAGTTCGGGATGAATCGTAATAATCACCCCATTTTCCCCTATCGATGTATCATGCATGACCTGCTGGGTTGTGTTCCGGAATTTCACATAAATGAGTGATTTGGCATCCTTCTGCATCTTTCCGGTACGAATATAGATGGGGACACCGGCAAAATAGTAGGTATTCACCGAAAGCTTCAGGGCGGCATAGGTCGGAGTATGCACCACATGCCCGCTATGAGCTCCGAGTGATTCATACCGACCGGTATAAAATTCCGATACCGGAGCAATGCTACGCAACACTTTGACTTTTTCCACGGCGATATCTTCAGGAGAAAGGGTTGCCGGTTCATTCATGGTCAGATAGGTAATAATTTGCATGATATGGTTTTGAATGGTATCACGTACCACGCCGATTTGTTCGTAAAATCCTAACCGCTGGTCTACGCCATGTGTTTCATCGAATATGATCTGAATACTTTCAATCGACCGGTTATCCCAGATACTTCGGATAATATCGTTGTGGAAGCGGAGGATCAGGAGATTCTGCATAAACTCTTTCCCGAGATAGTGATCTACACGATAAATTTCCCGATCATCAAACGCCTGAAGCAGTATCTCATTATAACGTTGGGCACTGGTCAGATCGAATCCGAACGGTTTTTCCACGACAATCTTTTTTGTAAGCGAGCACTCACAGGAGAGTTGAGAATCCACCGCCTGAATCTGCTTGATCGCCTCTTCATACAGAGAAGGTTGCAGAGCCATGTAATAAATCAACTCCGCTTCCTGATGCCCGCCGATGATCTCGGTGATGGCTTTCATCAGCGGTCCGGTTGCGCCAGGGTCCGCCATATCATAATACAGATATTGAAGATGACCGAGAAACTGCTCGGATGCCGTTTCAGATACCATAGCCGCAAGAAATTCATCGCGATCGGAAAATCGTCTCCCAAGGGCTAGTACGGTAAAATCAAACCCTTGCTGCATCAAATGCTCGTAGGCGGGATAGAGTTTTTTCAGTGCGAGATCACCGGTACCGCCGAACTGAATTACCACACGTTTCATGGTGCAACCTCCTGAATATCGGTGACCACCTCAACACTGAACCATTCCTGCGGAAAGTAGCGGCACGGCAGGGTGGAGGGATTTTCTGTTCCAGCAAGAAACCGTTCAAGAGCAATACGTTTGCCCTCACCAAAGAATAATAGTGATACCTGAGCCCGTTTGGCGCAGTTTTTCAATCCGCGATAGGTTACCGTCAATCGCTCAGGCGGTGGTTTGGGACTACCATCTACATATACAACTTCTGGACAGGTAAGGGCATCGAGTTCAGGATAAGACCCGGGGAAAAGACTCGCGATATGACCGTCTTCCCCGACCCCGAGATAGAGAAGTTCAAGTTGCTGTGAACTTGCTACGAATGGATGACCTTCCTGTGGAAGATGTATCTGCGACCTCCGGAAAATTCCCTGATCAATTATCTGCTGCAATCCTGTGTTCAGCAGAGTATCGAGGTTCCTCGACCCCGTTATCCGCTCATCAACTAGATACAGATGCACCCGCTTCAATACCGCAGGGGGACACTGTACGATACCTCCGATTACAGCAACAGCACCTCTGCCTCCGGGTACTCCGATAAGAATTTCCCGATCACTGCGTTGCGCTACCTGTTGGATCTGCGCCGTTACCACGGCGGAATACGCTTCAGGATGTTGTACCATCAGTTTTTTCATGCACCTATGATACTGATTTTTCCTGCTATCGAACAGTTTCCTCAGATGATATCGAGTTTCCTGGCTTCCTCGCCGATGATTTGTACAGCAGTATCGATTTCCTCATCAGTATGAATGGCCATACAGGATGTACGCAGCAGAGCTCTCTGTGGAGGAACGGCAGGACTGATCACCGGATTCACATACACTCCCCGCTCAAACACATGCTTCCACAGTTGGAAAGTCTTCTCATTATCGCCGATAATCAGCGGCACAATAGGGGTTTCGGATGTTCCGATATTAAATCCCAGATCAGTAAATCCTTCACGCATCCGAAGGGCATTATGCTGCAGGCGATGTACAATCTGTGGCTCTGTTTCGATAATCTCCAATGATTTCATAGCAGCGGCAATATTTGCAGGCGGCATAGATGCACTGAAGATAAGCGGCCGGGCGAAATGCTTGATATAATCAATGACCCCTTCCTCTCCAGCGACAAATCCACCGATGGAACCGAATGATTTACTGAACGTACACATCAGGAGATCACACAGGGAAAAATCGTTTCCATGATGTTCACAGGTTCCTCTCCCTGTATCACCCACTACACCGAGTGCATGAGCTTCATCAAGATAGATTCCCGCGTTATAGGCATCAGCAATCTTTCTGATCTCGGGAAGGAAGGCAATATCCCCTTCCATGGAAAAGACTCCATCCAGCACAATCAACTTAGGTGCATCCAAGGGTATGCGTTGCAGTACCTGTTCGAGATCTTCAATATTATTGTGTTTATACCGATGAAGATTTACCTGTTTTTTTGTCCCTTCACCGAGAAAAATACCATCCATGATTGAGGCATGGTCGTACTTATCCACAATCACATGTTCACCTCGTCCAAGCAATGCTGCTAGGGAACCGAGATTGGTCTGGTATCCTGTGGTAAAACAGAGCGCTGCCGGTTTCCTGACAAAACGGGCAAGCCGATGCTCCAGTTCTTCATGCAGGTCAAGCGTTCCATTCATAAATCGCGAACCGCTGCAACTCGTTCCGTATCGTTCGGCAGCTACTTCTGCAGCTTTCTTAACCCGTGGGTCATTGGCTAGGCCGAGATAGTTGTTCGATCCGAGCATGATCATTTCACGGCCGTCGATATACACACGAGATCCTTCACTTCGAGAAATCGGTTTGAAAAACGGATATAATCCAGAAGCACGCACTTCTGCTGCTTCGGTGAATGCATAACATTTTGAGAAGATGGGAGCGTGACTGTCTTGATTCATGTGACCTCCTGAGTCAGCTGCAGAACATTCTTTTCTCACTGTATCGTAACATAGCCTTTGACACAATACGTTTTTTCGTCAACATCACTCGGGATTCTGTTCCCATTCTTCCTTTCTGGAGATAATTATGGGAAAACACATCTCCATTCGGTCATAATTTCATCATACATTACGCAAATCATGCTACGATTTTTTTATGGAAATCGGTCAGACGCTTCTTCAGATTTTGGCAATGCGCAACTGTCCAGTATGTCGTTTTGCCCGCGATGCCGGTATGTCCCGCTCGCAACTTTACAAGATTTTGCAGGATTCACACAGCCCTAATCTTTTGACTCTTGAGCGCATTGGACGAGCTTTAGACATGTCAGTATCAGACTTCATTTCGCTAGTGGAGCTGGCGAACGAAGGGTCCTCCTACTCTCTGTAGTAGAGCTCTTCAGTGGCAAGAGCCATCTTGGTCACAGAGAAATCATTTCCTTGAGGGTAGATATAATAGGTATCATCAAGGGTGGAAAGATCAATGCAGTCCCCCTTACCGAAGTATTCATACTCAATATGGCATGAGTACATTGATTTTACCGGCTTCTCAAGGAGAAAAGGCTCCCCATCAAAAGTCCCCGATAGCGTAAAACCTTCCATGGAATGTGTTAAGGTAGCGGCGCCCAACCGTATGTACCGATGCGCATTCGGCAGCGCATCGACAAGTACGTCACACGTGATCACATACGTTCCCTGCGCCACTTCCTTCCGTACCTCTGCGCGCTCAAACTCATACCAATCCGGGATGTGGGTGAATTCAGTGACCAGCTCACGCTCATCTGTCGCAGTCTGGATAGCGGTCAGTTCTCCAAGCTCGGTCATCTCCCATACTTTTTTACACTGGTGACAGAAAATAGTACTGCCGCTGCTGCCCATGCGATATTCGGTAAGACAGTGCGGACACTGGTAGAGCACCTTATGCAGTCCTTCAGCCCGCTGAGGATAGGATATGCGTATCCCCTGCTCTTTCTGCCATCGATATTCATCATACGAGAAGGCGCGTTTTATCGCCTGATTAATCTCACTCACCGTAGCGTGAGAAAGTTGTTCTGCACTAAACAGCTGCGTCATATCTGCTGCTAATCGGTTTCCACGATGCTTGAGATTCCAGCAAGGGGAATCCAAATAGTTGCCATGCATATTCAGTACCACTACCGGTACTCCCAGGAGTTTAGCCATTTTCCCGAGTGACTCGGGAAGTACGGCATCCGTTCCAATCAGAGAATAGCGGGCTTCGGGATAGAGCGCCAGGATATCTTTATGTTTTACGATAACATGCCGGATTTGTCTAACGAGCTGCACATCGTTGGTGAATTTCCGTTTGCAGATTCCCCCCGCCTGCCTCAACAGCCACTCTCGTCCGATGAAGCCGTCGATTGCAACCACATAGTTCGCACGATGAGGAAATATTGCAGCGGTGGTCACCTTGAAATCAATGAAAGCATGGTGAGTACAGAGCAGTAGATAGGGTGGTTTCACCCCTTCCATCTGTACTCGATTGATCTTCAACCGACGTTTCCATACTGATGGGAAGCTCAGTATCCACGTGACCGGTCGCAGATATCCCCGTTGTCTGACTGGCTTCTTTACCATATCGAACCGAATTGCCACATGTAATTTTTCTATGCCGGTCATGGAGACTCCTTCGTGGTTGTTGGTCAGACAGTATCATTAGCAGAACACATAATCAATAATTTTCTGTTACCACTTTATGCACCAATTTTGAAATTAATTCATATCCCCTTGACCTTTCTGCGATATTTCATTATGGTATCAATAAGAACAGCGGCTAAGTCTGGTGACTGTGTATGGGTTCGATTCCCGAGAAAGCCAAACCGGTACGATTATCTTTACGATTTTCGTGGTAAAAAGGTGCTGATTCGGATTGTGACGATTAGGTGATTGTAAGTTTATCCCAGCGAATTTTCCCATGCTGGAGGCTGCAAGTTGAACTGAAAACACGATACCGAACGCACCTTTTTCGTTGTCTTGACACCTTTTCGCTGCCGAGCTATTTTCGTACACATGCGTAATACCACCATCGGAGTTCTTCAAGTGCTCCTAGCGGGGATCTGCTGGGGAACTTTCGGAACGCTTGCATCGTTTCTTCCCGAATCACTCCCCTCTTTAGCCGTCGGAACTCTGCGACTAGGTGGAGGTGCTTTGGGAATTGCCGTACTCCTTGCTGTCACCACCAGGGGAAGATTTCTGCGTCGCATTACCAAGCTTCCGATACGACCGATGGTTTTCGGAGCAGTTGTACTGGGGATGACCCAGACCCTTCTCTATCTCGGCATTCGACAGGCAGGGGTCACTGTAGCCACTATGATTTTCATCGGTACCCCGCCATTGTTCAGCGGCCTGTTTTCACAACTAGTACGGAAAGAGAAGCAGAGTCGGTCATGGGCAATTTCCTCAGGTATCATAGCTCTTGGATGTGCTGCTATGGCCGTGTCAGATGTATCAGGTACTGCTGATACTTCGCTGCTTATCGGTAGTCTCTGTGGCCTTGCTGCAGGAGCAGGTTGGACCATCGTGGGTACGCTGCTGCGTGATTTACAGCAGCACGCTTCTCCGCTCGAATCGTCTTTTGCCGTTATGGGAGCTTCTGCACTGATTCTCTCGCCATTTGCCATACGTTCAGCTCCAATCTGGATATCTGATCCTCAGGTACTGGGAATTATTCTAGCTTTGGGACTGATATCATCAGCGCTTCCCTACTGGCTTTTCACTACCGGGGCACGACGTATCAGTGCAAGCCATGCGTTTCTCTATGGATTGTCTGAACCGGTGACTGCTTCGCTGCTTGGGATGATCGTGCTTGGAGAGCGTCTAACGGTCCTCGGATTGATAGGATATGCTGCTGTAGTATTCGGCCTTCTTTTATTTTCCTATCGAGAGCTGTTTGGAATACGACCTATTGGCATTCATCGGTGATCACGCTCGGCTAGATACTCCCAACGATGAAGCTTTTCCGCGAGAAGCTGTTGTTTTGCATGGTAGGAGCGAGTCCTCTCTTCAAGGGTATCAATAGGCGATGCAGGATCGGAAAAACTTGCTTCCAGTTCTGCTACCTGCTGTTCGAGATTGCTGATCTCATCAAGGATGCTATCAAGTTCCCGCAATTCCAGAAACGTCAGTCGCTCTTTTCTGTCTCGCGGTTGTGCAACACGTACTTTCTCTGTTTTTTCACCAGAACCAGAAGATACGAAAGATGTTGCCTCCCAGTCGGAGTAGGTACCGGCAAATTCCTCGATAACTCCGGAAGCGGTGCAAATGAACAGCGTGTCGGCAATCCGATCAAGGAACGCCCGGTCATGAGAGACAACGAGGACACATCCGGGAAAGTTCATCAGATATTCTTCAAGTCGTCTGATAGTATCAATATCAAGATCATTGGTCGGTTCATCGAGCAGAAGGAAGTTTGGAGCCTGTAAGAGTACTTCAATTAAATGTAAGCGTCTCCGTTCGCCGCCACTCAGTCGAGCGATTTCCATCCGATGAAACGATACCGGGAAACCGAACATTTCTAAGAATCTCGTCACACTTACTGTCTCTGCAGGACCTACCGTGATTTCTTCTGCTTTCTCACTCATATGCTCGAGTACGGTATGCTGCGGGTTCATCGGGCTGTCGAGCTGATCGTAATACCCGAATACGGTATTCACTCCGACATCGATGATCCCTCCATCAGCTTCAATTCTCCCGGAAAGCAATTCCAGCAAAGTGGTCTTTCCCGATCCATTTTCCCCGATAATCCCGACACGTTCTCCCTTCAGGAATTCGTGAGAAAAAGACTGAATCACCACCCTTTCGTCATAGGTTTTCTCCACCTGATCAAGAACAAGAATTTTCTTTCCCATACGTCGATGCATAGATGAAAATGAAGCCATTTCAGGTACATCATCAGTAATGGATTCCTGCATCGCTGCAATACGCTGTTTTCTTCCTGAGTCTTTACCGGTACGTGCCTTCGGACCTCGAGAGAGCCATTGAAGTTCCCTTCGCAACACCGTTTTCAATCGTTGTTGTTCGGTTTGTTCACTTGAAAGTCGATCTTCTCTACGTTGGAGAAATTCCCGGTAGGAACCAGGATGGGCATATACCGTGCCACGGTCGAACTCTAAAATACCGGTACAGACTCGATCCAGTACATACCGATCGTGGGTAACGAGAATCACAGAAAGCTGTTGTTGAACCACATACCGCTCAAGCCAGGCTATTGTCGGGATATCGAGGTGGTTTGTCGGTTCATCAAGCAAATAGAGATCTGCCGAGACGGCAAAGGTCCGAGCAAGAGCTACTTTTCTGAGCATTCCTCCCGAAAGAATTTCCAGGGGAGTATCGAGTTCCGGTCCATGCAGTTCACTGAGCAGTGAAGCATATCTGATTTCCAGATCCCATCCCTGAACTTGTTCGATCTCTTCCATAGTACGGTGCAGCTGATTTTGATCAACGTGTTTTTCCTGCAATTGCCGATGATAGGTTCTCAGAAGATCAACTGTGGGATGATCACTAGCATAGAGATAATCGGCTACCGTCTGATCCGGTGTGAATCGGGGTTGTTGATCAAGTAAGGAAACGGTGGTATCCCGAGCCCACGCAATCGTCCCCGTATCGGCAGGTATCCGTTTTGCCAATATATTCAGGAAGGTACTTTTTCCACATCCATTAGGGCCGGCTAGACCAATTCGTTCTCCCTGCTGCATGCCGAATACGACATCAGAAAACAGCGGTTCATCTTTTACTGTTTTGGAGATTCCTTCCAGGGAAAGCAGTACCATACAACTATTTTACCACATCATACGGCCAATCGTTTATTCCACCGAAATCATAGACGTTTACATAACCGAGAGACACCAGTTTTCGTGCTGCCTGGGCACTTCTGCTGCCACTTCTGCAATACACCAGAATCGTAGCATTGAGATCGGGCAGTGCTTCCGGTTTCTGCGCTGTGGAGATGGTTTCGTTGGGAACGAGAATAGCATCAGGAATATGGCCTTGTTCGTACTCAGCAGCTGTACGGACATCAACTATCGTAACGATTTGGCTTGATGCAATCATTTCCTGTGCAAGCTGGGGCGAAATTTTTCGATACTGTGCGGTTATCATGGTGGCAACATCCAATCCATCTGCGCGGTGCTCTCCCCGGAATCCTCCCATGCAGGAAACCAGTAAACCAATTATTACTATGGTAACCATCGCTACTATCTTAACACGCATGCACAGCTCCTCTTCGATATTCTGTGTACTATGGAGAACAATTACAAAAGCGTCAAGTTTCATAAAATGAAAAAATCAATAAAAGAATAGTTGACATTGTACTAATACATTAATACAATTGTCCTAGAAGGATCAGTTGTTATGACAAAAGGGAATGATGAAAAGACGCTTACCTTCACCCTGGATGCTAAAAGTGGAGTGCCCTACTATAAGCAGATTATACTTCAAGTTGAGATGGCCATCGTTGATGGACGGCTCTCTAAAGGAGAACGACTGCCTACCGTAAGAAGCCTCGCTGTCGACCTGAGTATCAACCCGAATACTGTCGCCCGGGCATATAACGAGATGGAAATTCGTAATATCGTCGTCACCCAACAGGGATCCGGTACGTTCATCAGTGATAAAAAACTTTCGATTGATGCCATTGAGCGGGAACGGATTCTAACGGAAATCACGAGGTCCTACATTACCAAAGCTGCCTCCTATGGTTTCACATTGCAGGAAATTCTCGCCCATATCCAGGAACTTGGCAGTGATACACTGCGGAAAGGAGACCCCTTATGAACCTATTTGAGAAAAAATTTTCCCGTATTAAAAACCTGCAGAGCTTTCGGCTAAAAAAAGACTTTTCCTATGGTGCAATATCATTTTTTCTGCTTGCTCTGTGTATCGGTATCGGTATTTGGGTACAGATCATCATCACCCCTGCCCTCCCCTTGGAGCCCGTGATTGTGCTTGCTGTGGCAATACTCATTGCAGCTGTCCTGATCTCTGTAGTACCCATGTGGTCCACCATCCTTCAACTGGCGATTATTCTCTGGCTGGTCATACTTGGAGTACTGAATACAGCACTCTATCCAATGGGAATTATCGGAACAGCCGGATTGTTCATTTCAGCTTCCGTGCAGCTCATCCTTCATTGGGATAAGGTGGTGGTACTCCGCATGGGTCGATTCAAGCGGGTACATGGGCCTGGCCTGATGTTCCTGATACCCCTGATTGATCGTATTGCAGAATTTGTAGACACCCGTATCAGAGCTACCGATTTCAGTGCTGAGAAGACCCTTACCCGTGATACCGTTCCCGTCCATGTCGATGCTCTTGCTTTCTGGATGATCTGGGATGCTAAGCACGCGATCCTTGAAGTGGAAAACTATATAGAAGCGGTTATTCTCTCTGCACAGACAGCACTGAGAGATGCAATCGGAAAGCATGATCTCTCCTCGCTGCTCAGTGAGCGGGAAGAACTCGGTAAAGAGATTCAGATGGCACTTGATGCTAAAACCAATCCATGGGGGGTCACAATTCTTTCCATAGAAATCACCGATATCATCATTCCGCGGGAGCTTGAAGATTCGCTGAGCAAGCAGGCACAGGCACAGCGGGAAAAACAATCCCGGGTAATTCTCGCCACCGCTGAAGTGGAAATAGCTAAACAGTTCGGCGAAGCAGCTCAAACCTACGCAGATGACCCGACCGCACTTCAGTTACGGGCCATGAACATGGTATATGAGGGAATTCGTCGGAATAATTCAATGATGCTTATGCCTGCTTCCATTCTCGACAATATGAATTTGGGGACTGTGCTGGGAAGTGCCGCACTACAGAAATTACAGGAAGAACATCCTGAACTGATGGCGAAGCCAGAGGAAGAGCCTACATGAAATTCCTCTTTGTGCTTGCGTTCAGAAATATCTGGCGTTATCATCGGAGAACGCTGCTTACCGCATCAGTCATTGCTATGGGCTTGATGATGTATTTCCTTGTTGATTCACTTTTGGTGGGAATCGACAGAGAATCAGTGTGCAACCTCAAACGCTACGAAACGGGATCTTTGCAGATCATGCAGAAAGATTACTGGGAAGACCGAACATTTATGCCACTAGATAAAGCTATTCCTTCAGTTGAACCATTACTTGCTTTGGTACGGGAAGCAGGATACACCGCGACGGGGCGCACCCAATTTGCCGCTGATATGATCCTGTACCAACAGGACTTCGATGAGGATGGCAATCTTCCTGTCCAGGTTACTGCAATCGATCTTTCTACCCATAGCGAGGTCTTCGACTTGGAGGAGACATTGATCGCCGGACGTCTACCAGAGATGGGATCACATGAAATGGTGATAGGATCATGGTTTGCTGAGGATCTTGATGCTGACATCGGGTATGTTGTCACATTGATAACTCGAGGTAATGGAGGATTCTATGAAGCAATGGACATGGAGATTTCAGGAATTGTTCGAACGCCAAACCCTGCGGTCAACCGTAATGGAATTCTGGTGCCTATCGACACCATGAGCGAGTATCTGGCGCTGGAGGGCATGGCAACTGAGATTACTATCGCCCTTCCCGATTCAGCCAATGTCGAACTGGAGGAGCAGAAGCTGCAGCACCTTGTAGCACAGTGGGAAGTACCTCTGACAGTAAAAAGCTGGGATGAGGTTGCGTATGACCATGTCGCTATGATTGAAATGGAAAAGAGCAGTTCTTCGGTAATTTTATTTCTTATCTTCCTGATTGCTGCTGTGGGAATTTCCAATACCATGATTATGGCAATCAATGAACGTATCAGAGAGCTTGGCATGATGCGGTCCATGGGCATGAAAGACGGCAATATTCAGCTCCTGTTCATCATAGAGGCGGGAGCTATCGGGCTGATCGGGTCGATCATAGGAATCCTGATCGGTTCTCTGGCAAACTATTTCCTTGTCACCTACGGTATTGATTTCGGTTTTCTTATGCGCGAGATGGATCTTGGGTATCGCATTCAAAATATATTCTATGGGGCATGGCATCCTCAGGGGATTATTATCACGGGTATTATGGGCGTGGTGCTGTCTGTTGCAGCAGCATATATTCCGGCAAGACGGGCTACCATTCAGGATATTCCGACATGTCTCAGACATCAATAAATAGGAGAGCAGTATGATTCAGGTACAACAGGTGGTACGAGATTATCACACAGGAGAAACAGTGGTACATGCACTTAAGGGTGTATCAATCGATATCGCCGATGGTGAATTTACTTCCATCGCCGGCCCTTCCGGTTCGGGAAAAACTACGTTGCTGAATCTCATTGGATGCATTGATTCACTTGATAGTGGAGAAATTCTCATTGGTGACCAACAGGTGTCAACCATGGATAAAAAATCCAAGACAGAATTCAGAAGGAACAATCTCGGTTTCATTTTTCAGACTTATAACCTTATCCCTGTACTCAGTGCTTATGAGAATGTCTCCTTCGTACTTTCCATTCTCGGTGTGCCTGAACAGGAGATCAAAGAACGAACGATGCGCATGCTCAAGGAAGTTGGGCTTGAGGGGATGGAACATCGCAGACCTGGAAGGCTCTCGGGTGGGCAACAGCAGCGCATTGCAATCGCTCGTGCCCTGGTGAAAAATCCCAAGATTGTCCTTGCCGATGAACCCACCGCAAACCTTGACTCAAAGACTGGAGAAGAAATCCTGCAGTTGATGCAGAAAATGAATGAGAAGTATGGAACCACCTTTATCTTCAGTACTCACGATGTGATGGTCATGGATTATGCAAAACGATTGGTTGAACTCCACGATGGACAGATAATCAGCGATGAAAGGAGGCAGTGATGAAATTCATCATTTCACTTGCGTTCAGAAATCTTACCCGATATCGGCGCAGGACTATGATCACCGCTTTTGCCATCGCTATCGGGTTGATGATGTTTATCATGGTAGATTCGGTACTTATCGGGGTGGAATCAGAATCCATGAGAAATCTGCGGTGGTATGAAACTTCTGCCATACGCATCATGCATGAAGACTATTGGGAAGATCGATTGATGAAACCCCTCGATGTAGCGGTTGAAAATCCGTATGATATCGTGCATCAACTGCACCAATCAGGGTATGATGCCGCTCCACGGATCACCTTTGCCGCAGATATGATTTTGTACAGTGACGAGTTCGGAGAAGATGGGAACATGCCGGTACAGGTGACGGCAATCGACCCACTTCTCGATAATACGGTATTCAGATTCGCTGAAACCCTCATAGAAGGACGATTTGTTGAACCTGGGGCGATGGAGTTGGTGATCGGCTCCTGGTTTGCCGAAGATATCGGGGCTGAAGTGGGTAATTGGGTCACGTTCGTTACTCGAGGAAATGGCGGATTCTACGAAGCGATGGACATGCAAATTGTCGGAATCGTAAATTGTCCCAATCCGAATGTAAACCGTACCCTGCTGATGGTACCTTTCGATATCGTTGATGAGTTTCTCGCCATGGAAGGGACCGCTACAGAAATCAATATCGGCCTTTCGGAACAGGAAGATATTTCTGAAGCGAAACTCCATATTGAGCAATTACTCGGCAATACCGGACAAAGTTTGAAAATCGCATCCTGGGATGAGCTCGCACAGGATTATGTTGCACTTGCTGAAGCGAAACGAGGTGGTACCAGCATGATACTGTTCCTGGTGTTCATCATTGCTGCGGTAGGCATTTCCAACACGATGCTGATGGCTATCTTCGAAAGAATCCGTGAGTTGGGCATGATGCGGGCATTAGGAATGGATGACCGGACCATCCAACTGACATTCATGATAGAGGCTGGAGGAATTGGCCTGATTGGTTCGATTGTCGGTGTGATTCTCGGTGTCTTGGTGAATATATATATGGTGGAGGTGGGAATCGATCTCGGATTTCTCATGCGCGATATGGATATGGGCTATCGTATTCAAAGTCTTATGCGGGGAGCATGGAGTGTCAAAACACTGGTAACTGCATTTATCTTCGGCACAGTACTTTCCATGTTAGTTGCCTATATTCCCACCCGACGAGCGCTGAAGATGGATATCCCATCCTGTCTGAGACACCAGTAGGAGGAACTGAAGATGGCTATGAAACTGATACATATCGCCTTTCGCAATATTAGACGCAATCTGCGCAGGTCAATTCTTTCAGGAACGGCTATAGCAGTTGCAGCAATGAGCATCGTATTTCTCTTTGCTCTGGTCCAGGGAATGCGCGATGATATGGCAGGGAACCTCGCAACCTATTACACCGGAGAGGTACGTATCCGGAACCAGAGCTACGAGGAATATGAACGATATAATCCGGTGCATCTCACCGTTAACTGGCCGCAGATTGACAAAACACTCTCATCCATGGAAGGGATCACCGATTATGTCCCGAGAATTCAGTTTGCCTCTTCGTTCTACATTAACGGAGGGAACCATCCTGCCGTGGGTATCGGTGCTGACTTTGCTCGTGAAGCAAGTTTTCAGGACCTTGAGGCTGTGGTGAAAGAGGGACGGATTCCCAGAGCCGGTGAAAATGAGATGCTCATCGGAGCTGTTCTTGCACGTGATCTCCATATTGACATCGGAGATCGGATTACCATCATGAGTACTACTGCTACCCGCGGAAGCAATGCTATCACGCTGGAGGTTGTAGGTCTCGCAGCTTTTCCCGTAGGAGCGCTTAATTCACAGTTCTTCTGGGCACCGCTTGATCGAGTACAGTACTTTTTACGCATGGATAATGAGGTGCAGCAAGTGCTGGTGACAGTCGAAAATGATGAACGGGAAACTGCCGATCTGATAAAAGACCGACTGGAACAAGCGGGAGGAGAACCGCTTGAAGTACAGGCATACAATGACATCAGCATGATGTATGGATTCCTTGAGATTGCCCAGTACATCTACTATGTCATCGGCATATTCTTCCTGGTTCTCGGCAGTACCGTAATCATCAACACGACCATGATGGTGATCTATGAACGAATGCGTGAAATTGGAACCATGCAGGCATTGGGAATGCATGGGAATGAGCTCACTCGCCTATTCTTCTTAGAAGGAGCAATTATTAGTGCCATTGGTGCTTTTGTCGGGGTATTGATCGGCACGATCATGATCGTGTACCTCGGACAGGTCGGATTGGATTTCACTGATGCGCTCAGTGGGATAGATATGGAAATTTCCAGTGTGCTCTATCCAAAATTCAATATATGGACCACGATTATCGTCTATATATACTCAGTGGGAGTATCGGCGGCAACCACGTTGATACCATCCCGACGAGCTTCAAAAATTGAACCGGTGGAGGCTTTACGTTATGTATAAATGTGTAATTGCAATGCTGTTTGTCACGTTGATTGTGATGCCGCTCAGTGCTATGACAGCCCAACAGATCGTGCAGGCAATGGACGAACTTGAAACATTCGAACAATCGTACTCTGAAGGCCAGATCATCACCACCGATCGATTCGGTGAGAAGAAGAGTACCTTCCGGGCATGGTCTCAAGGTACGCACGACTCGCTGATTGAATTCACGAGTGTTGCTGAACGAGGGCAGAAAATCCTGAGAACCAGCGGTCAGTTATACCTTTTCTATCCTGACGCTGAGGAGTTGATTCGCCTGCAGGGTGCAGCACTGCGTCAGGGGATGCTCGGCAGTGACATTTCGTATGAAGATATGACGGGAGAACGGGATACGCTCAGTGATTATACTGCTGAATTGCTAGATACCGAGCAGGTGCAGGGAAAAAGCTGCTATGTAATCAAATTAACGGCAAAGACCCGGACAGTGGCGTACCCGATACAGAAACTGTGGGTCGATACAGAAACATTCATGGTATGGAAAGGGGAATTTTCTACACAGTCAGGGAGGCTCCTGAAAGAGATGGAGGTACTACAGACTATGACCGTCGATGGAAGAACACTCGCTCAAATCACTCGTATCTCTGATAAGATGAAACGGGATTCTGCTACTGAGATGCACATCGACCTGCTCGATCTTTCGGTGGATCTTGATCCAACGATATTTACCCTCCAGAATCTCACGTGGTAAGGAAGGATGGTATGAAACGACTGATGATACTGTTGAGTCTCTTCTGTGCAGCAGGCCTGCTCTTTGCTGCTGCAGAACCGGTCGTAGAGCTACAACTCAATCATATCGGATCGCTTGCTGATTCAGGGACGGAAATCACCACCACCTATGGCATGCAGTCTGCTGCTTCCATCTCGCTGAAAAGTCCCAATACCGGGAATGTGCGAGGTGATGTAGCATTCACCCTCGCCTATCCGGAAACACCTGATCTCCTGACCATAGATCGGGCATACCTGAGGGCACGATTCCCGAAATTCCGTCTCACTATGGGTAAAACCCGTACCGGATGGGGTGATGGAGTGCTTTTCAATGCTGCCGATCTGTTATTCGGCAGTACAGGAACTGCCGGAGTTGATCTCAGCGCTGCAGAATTACGAAGCGATACTCGTTGGCTAACAGGAGTAAATATTCCGCTAGGCCCCTTTAGGTTTATTGAGACTTTAGTTATTGCTCCTGAAAACTTTGAACCAAAAGATACCGAGGCCGGAATCCGTCTCTATACCACCATCGATTCGGTGAAACTTGAACTTGGTGGGGCCTACCGGGCAGATAATCGTGATGACACTAATACCGGCAAGGTTTTTACCCCATATGCAGCATTGCAGGGGCATCTTGGTGTTGACTGGTATGCAGCATCTTCGGTCAATATCGCCTACCCGGCTGATCAGATTTCGGATGAGTTGCGCGATTCCTGGATTATAAGCGCTGGTGCATACCACATGATCACCGTGGGGTATCAAGGGATGCTCACAGCCCGCCTGGAAGCGTTAGTGCACCCTTTTGGCAACTGGCAGCAATCTGATGATGACTTATCTTATGGCCTCTATCTCTATCCTGAAGTAGTCTATACGCCTGATGACACCTGGTCATTTCTGCTTCGTTCGATTATTTCTCCGATCGATGCGAGCGCACAGATCACGGCTGGGGCCACCTGGCAGGTTATGCAGGGCTTTACCCTCCATGGGTATGCAACGATACATGCAGGAGAAGCAGGTGATACCTTTGTCTGGCAGTCCACGCAATCCTCAGCTTCACTGATTTTAGGAGCTTCGTGGATCTATTGATCACTCAGTAATTGTCTGAAAGATTCTGGAGTAACGGCAGGAGAGAAGTAGAACCCCTGGAATACGGGCACACCGAGCTCATTCATGAACTGCAGCTGCTCGACCGTTTCGACTCCTTCAACGTGCACCGGGATATTAAGTTCTTTGGCCATGGTTACCATGGCTTTAAGAATGACTCCGTCATCCGCTTGTGGATAATCTTTAATAAAAGAGCGGTCGATTTTCAGAACATCAACATCAAGCTCATGCAGATAACTCAGTGACGAGAAACCCGTACCAAAATCATCAATGGCCACCTGTATCCCGTTGGCATGAAGTAATTTCAGTACTCGATTAGCGGCTTCTACATCAAGCAAAAGCGTTCGCTCGGTCAATTCTACCACAAGAGCGTGGTGGGGGATATGATGAGCATCAAGGGTACGGACGATGTGTCCGACAAGGTCAGGATCCTGAAGTTCTACTGGGCAGAGATTCACCGAGATAGTGAACGTATCATCTTGGTCGTGAATAAATCCTTCAAGATAGGCAGCGACAGTTTCTACTACATATCTACCAAGTTTCCGCTCAAGTTGGTTTTGCTCGATAATGGGGATAAACTCTCCAGGAGATATGGAACCCAAAGAGGGATGATTCCAACGTACCAGAGCTTCTGCCCCGGCAATCTGCGTATCAGTGCAAGTAACTACCGGTTGGTAATGGACCATAATTTCATGGCGTGATAAAGCTTGGGGAATGGCCTGTAAAATAGCATAATAGCGGAGCAGTTTATCGTTGATTGTTGTATCATACTGCAAGATCCCCTCTTTTTCGTAATGTTCTTGAGCGGCAAGCGCCATTTTAGCCTGGCGAAGCATGGTTGCAGCATGTACTATCTTCTCCGAATCAAGCGATACTCCACACCGCGAGGTAATAACCACCTGCTTCCCGCTAAGCACCATCGGTCGGTGGAAGAGATCACGCAGATGTTGTACGGCGCTATTGAGAGGACCTGCAGATTCAGAAACCGTGAGCATAAATGTGTCCGGAGTATATTGAATGAGCAGTTCAGTCGCCCCGATCCCCTCTCTGATTCTATTTCTGATGAGAGCTCCCAGATGATAATGCTCTTCAAGGGAAAATTGAGCTTCAATGCTGTCGATATTAGTAAGTTTTGCCGAAACAAGAACAAATCGTTTTGGGGTTTTTAAGCGTTCTGTCAAAAGCTGCAGTGGGAATTGATCAAAATCTTTCGGATCAGTATGTTCAGATTGAAATACGGCAGTAGAAGATTCATGGGAGAGATTCCTCGGATACGCATACAGCCCTACCGTATGGGCGATATGGCCATATCTGCTGGAAACACTCGTAAGCTGCAGATACGAGAGCGCGCAGTGGTTTTTCCCCTGCAACCATACGATACCTTTCCATGAGGGGAGATCTGTACCCATATTGAGTACTTGTTGTGTTTTAAACGGCTGTCCAGCCAAATCAAATACCTTATGACTGTGAAATTGCCCATTGGTCCATGTAAGACCAGTCATAAGTTCAAAAGTAGTGTTACAATAGGTCACATGACTGAGCGTATCGGTAATCACTACCCCATCATGAGATTGATCAGAGACAAGATTACTTACCGATAAGAGTTCCCGATCACTCTTTCTGAAATAGACAAGAAGATTAATAAATCCACCGATGAGAATTACCAGAAGAGCCAACACCCAGCGTAGCGGCCTATTTCGCAGCAGGAAAGAATCAGCAGTAATAATCACATCAACATCCGAAAAGACTACCATTCCCATCAGATAAAATGAATGTTCCTCATAGTATGGGGATTTTTCGCTGAAGGGATTGAATGCAAGTACATGATAATTATCGCCCGCTTCCCAAAGAGAGGTAGGACTTCCATCATGTGTGAGGTTCTGCAATACATCAGGAAATACTGTTTGTACTTTACGATTGAGATCGGCGTACTTCTGCGGATTCTCGACATCACTGAAGAGGATGTCGCTGGTATCGGTGAGCAGGGCGAAGTGGATTTTATCAGAATGTTCGATGAAGAATTGATCAAGCATACTGATCATATGATCCTTTTCCACCACCATGGTTACCACACCTTGTGACCCATCATGAAACCGCAGCGGTATGCCAATAAGCACATCTGCAGTTGGCTGGGTAAAATACACATCATCTTCTGCCAACATCTGCGAGATGGCAATTAATTCAGACATCTGAGCATGATAATCCAATAGGTTGCTCTTCTCCCCCAATTCCCCTTCGATAACAGAGTAGCCCACATCGTCAATGGTTTGCTGTCCAGCTATGAGTATTGCAGAGATATAGGGGCGATTGATAATCATTCGTTGGAAAAAATGAATTACTTCCGCACGATGATCTGTGGTCGGTTCCTGGAGATAGGAAACTACCTCATTAGCATTTCGCACAAGATGTAAGGTACTATAATATTCATCGAATACGTTACCGATCATGTAATCCATCAGATGCAGATGGGCTGCATGCTCAGCAATAACCTGTTCTCGTGCGCTTCTTTGTTCAGATACGATCAACTGCTCATACATAAAGAGAAACAGCAGTGCTACCGGCACAAGAGCAAGAAACCGCTTGATAATGTTCCAGATCAGTCGACTCATCACCCTGATTGTACTGTACACTTATCTATTGCACAATCGCTATTCTGACACCGACAATATGCTACAATGACGAGAACGGAGGAACCATAGCATGAAAACATATCGCAAGGAACTGCATTTCAAACTTCCTACCCGAAGAGGTTTGGTAAATATTACTGAAGATGTCCGCCAGGCAATAGGAGAAAGCACAATTACCGAAGGATTGGTACTCGTGAATGCCATGAACATCACCGCAAGTGTTTTCATCAACGATGATGAACGCGGTTTGCATAACGATTACGAAAAGTGGCTGGAAAAGCTCGCTCCAGAGAAACCCTACTCCCAATACCAGCATAATGGCTTTGAAGATAATGCCGATGCACACCTGAAAAGGACCATCATGGGACGGGAAACCGTAGTAGCCATCACCGAGGGTGATCTCGACTTCGGCACCTGGGAACAAATCTTCTACTTCGAATTCGACGGAAAACGGGACAAGCGGGTGTTGATCAAGATCATCGGGGAATGAAAGGTTGTAAGTTTAACCTCAAACTCACTGCACTTGCTCGAAAATGTAGCATCCTCTCTCTTTCTGTAATACATGTAACACTTGTATTACATGTATCACATGCGGTATGATAGAAGCAAGAGGATATGATATGAGTGAATCTATTTCCGTGCGATTACCGAAAGAATTGGTAGATCGTCTTGATAATTTGGCAAAGCAAACCGGAAGAACGAAAACCTACTACATTCAGGAAGCCCAATTGGAAAAGGTAAGTGACTTGGAATTGGTATACCTGGCCCAGAAACGCGAAGAAGATCTCAGAGCCGGACGCAGCAAGACGCACACACTAGATGAGGTCATTGAGGCAAATGGGCTGGCAGATAAGATTTGAATCCCAAGCAAAAAAAGAATTCTCTGCTCTGGGCAACTACAGAATTATCTCCCGGGCATACGACAATGAGGTGGCTATTCTGTTGCTCGCCATCCGAAAGAGAGATGTTGTGTATAAGATCAAATTATAGACCCTCATCATGAGAACTAATGCGGTGTAACGAGTTTTTCTTGGTTGGCGGAATGTGACGGGCCTTCCATCACCCGTCATAAACCCTGCGGTAACACTATCATCATAAGTATCTTGTTTCTGTTTCTCTCTTATGAATCAGATACAATACCTACGGTAATTGTTGTGGTGTAAGGAGTATCTGGGACTGCATTTACGACATCATTTTCAGTGAGGGTAACAACTGCTTCTGTACTATCAACTTTCATACCGTTTCTTCCGGCAAATGTGCCAACCGTTACGGTAACATCGCTTTCAGCTTCTTTAGGAACTTCAAGGGCTCCACCTTCTACAGGTGTATAAAAAGAGCCACTTTCGGTTACAATGGAATAGCCGATTTTTGGATCAGATGCGTTGTTTGATGCTAAGGGGCTTCCAGATAGTGAGATTGACGTATCACTTTTATTATTCCTCTTAAAAGCAATATAAAAGCTCTTTGTAAGACTTTCAGCAAAACCGGCACTCTCGATGTTTAAGTTGCCAAAATCAAGAACCTCTATGCCACTTGGTGCGTGATTGAAATCATGAATACTCGTAATATTCTGTATTGAAAGCAACAGCCCGTGACTCGATGTAACTTCTGCTTCCAGTTTCAATTCACTATCCGCACCGAACACCATTCCAGTTATAAGAAACACCAGCAAGATCCCAATAACCTTTTTCATTGACTCTCTCCTATTGCACTTATAGCTCTACGTTATTCCCACATATTACTTATGTCAACAGCTGGTTTCTGAAAGTTATTATTATGGTACCTTATTTACATAAATTATATTAATTACAATTAATTTATACGTTTATGCAGTTTACAACTTATAACATTTTATGGTAAAACGCCTCTTGAATATATAACCTGTATAGTACATTTGGAAGTTAACATGGGGATATCTCTAACAAGGAACTCGGATACCTATGACATACCTAATTCAAGAAAAGAATCCGGATTACCGAATCCCTTTGGAACGTAGTGCCTGATGAAAACACCTCAATAACGGATGCAGCTACATTTCCTGCTGAACGTTTAAAGGACAGTCGGTCAAAAGTATATGATTTGCGTTGGATGCATAAATAATCTGCAAGACATATTGTAGTTTTCAGTGGTGCATATAACGATGATTATAAAAAGTGGCTGGCAATGATAAACTACTTCTCATCAATGCAAATAATACTCATACTGCCAATAACAGAAATACCAATAGCAGTGATGAGTAATCCTTTAAGACAACCAAGGTACTATTTGATAGAGCTGCTTCAACGCCGAGAATTGTACTCCTGAAATGCTTTGAGATCCTCATTTCTTCCGATGACGACGATCTCATCATTTTCCTGCAGCATGGTTTCTGCGGTGATATCGATATTGGTTTTTTCATCATGAGTAAGAGCAATGATGTTCAGCCTATAGCGCTTTCTAATATTCACCTGATCAACACGCTTTCCATCAAAGTGTTTTGAAAGGCGGATTTCCGAAAGTGAAATATCTTCATCAAGTTCCAGAAAGTCGAGTGTCCTGAGTGTTACTAATGATTTCGCTAAACGAACGCCCATCTCTGTTTCAGGAAACACAACCTCGGCCCCGATCTTTCGCAATACTCTTCCGTGATCGTCACTATTAGCCTTGGAAATAACACGGGGGATGCCCATCTCAAGCAGATTCAGTGTGGTGAGAATATTGCTTTCAATGTCTTTACCAATACAGACGATCACCGTAGCACAATGCGATATCCCGGTATCAATGAGAATATCTTCTGTTATTTGGTTCACGGGATAGACATGCTCGATAAGATGCTTTATCTCATCAAGTTTCACTTCTTCCTTCTCAAGAACAACCACCTCCTTACCTGATTCGGCAAGTGATAAAGCCAACGCTGTGCCAAACTTTCCCAATCCGATAATCCCAAAAGAATTAGGATCATGCCCCGTATGTTTCATAGCTTCCTCCTCTGGTAATCAACCAATGAAGATACGTTCAGTAACGTGTTTCAACCGAGATTCTCTGGTTTTCAGGCTGGTGGCAACCGTAATCGGTCCCAACCTGCCCACAAACATCATGACCATGAGTACGAATTTTGATGAATCATGTATTTCTGTAGTGATTCCTGTAGATAATCCTACCGTGGCAAAGGCAGATACCACTTCAAACAATATCTGGATAAAATCAAAGGCATGGTTTTCAATAAGTGCTACAGCGACAATACCCGAAGTTACGGTAAGCAACCCTAATAGAAGGACCTGAAACGCCTTCATCAGATTCTCCACGGGGATGGTTCGGCGAAATGCAGCAGGCTGTTTTCCCCGAGCAAGGCTAGCTAGGCTCAGCCACATGGCAAAAGCGGTGGTAGTTTTAATACCTCCACCAGTTGAACCGGGAGAAGCTCCCACAAACATCAGGAGCACAAGAATAAAGAGGCTGCCTGCTGACAAAGCGCCGGTATCGATGGTATTGAACCCGGCTGTTCGTGCCGTGATACTTTGAAACGTTGCAGAAAGTAGATCAAGTCGCTCGGTAAGCATAAAGATGACGGTACCGAAAATTATCAGGAAAACGGTGACACTGATCACAATTTTCGTATGCATCGTGAATTTTTTAAAATGCCACCGCTTGCGATAGAGATCATTGATAACGAAAAATCCCAATCCTCCAGCAACGATAAGCATCATTGTGACAGTGTTGAACAACACATTGTGTCGATACTGCGTCATACTGGAAAAGTTGCCCATAAGATCGAAACCGGCATTATTAAACGCCGATATTGAATGGAACAGACTGTGCCCAAGAGCCTGAAGCGGAGCATAATCATGCCTGAATACCAGATATCCTAATGCAGTTCCCACCAGTTGAAACAGGACTGAAGCAATGGTGACTGTTTTAACAATGACCAACGTCCCACGAAGTGATCCGAGATTGTAAGCCTCACTGATGAGATTCCTTTGTGAAATACCTACATCCCAACCTAATACCAGGGCAATGGTCATAATAACTGCAGCAAAGCCCATTCCTCCGAGGAGTATTAATACAGCAATGACAATTCTTCCATAGATATTAAAGGTTGTAGCGGTATCGACGGTAACCAACCCAGTTACACAGACTGCACTGAACGAGGTGAATAACGCATCCGTATAGGTAAGATCAACGGAAGGATTGTGCATGAAAGGGAATGAGAGCAATACCGATCCAACGAGGATAATTAAGAGAAATCCTGAAAGCAAATAACGGCTTGGCGACACTGACTTCATCAATGTTTTTTTCATAACTGAGGCGAATTCTATCACTTTCAAAACAGTTGCACAACGCGTATATTTGCGATACAGATATGCTGTAGGGAGAGGAGGATATATCCATGGCTGATATCTACGAATATCTGAAGTGGCGGGGGGATCTGAGTTTCGCCCGATCGGCGGTAAATCCGATCGATACCCTGATATTCTCCATTCTTTCTTATCTCGATTTCCCTAGCGAAGAACACACGATAGCTGAGCTGGCACAGATGTTCGCAATGGAACCTCCAAGTGAAGAACAACCAGAACGATTGGGATTCTTTGCGGAAATCCCTCATCTGCTTGAAGAACTCGCTCAAACAAAACGGTATGCACCGGTGACTGTTCAACACTTCACAGCAGTGCTTGATCAACACGAATCAATCCAGTTTGCATCAGTAGTCTTCTCCGTGAAGAAGCAGCTCCACGTGGTTGCATTCCGGGGTACCGATACCCATTTGGTAGGATGGAAAGAAGATCTGTTGATGAGTTTCATGGAGGAGGTTCCCGCTCAAAAGAAAGCTGCAACCTTTTTGCAGCAGATCTGCAAGGAACTTACCGGGAAATTCATCCTTACCGGGCACTCAAAAGGGGGAAACCTTGCTGTCTATGCCGGGGTACGATTGGATCCAAAAGAACAGAAACGGGTATCTGCAATCTATAATCATGATGGGCCGGGCTTTCATCCTCAGGTGATTGAAAGTGAAGCGTACCAGCGCATGATCAAGGTGATGCACACCTATATTCCTCAGTCTTCCATTGTGGGAATCCTGCTCGAACACGGAGGGAATTTCACCCCAATTGAAAGTTCCCAGGTGAGCATATTGCAGCACGATCCCTTCTCGTGGAGCATTGAAGGAACACAGTTTATCGTATCAGAAAGACTATCCAAAGGGGTTCTTGCCCTGAAGGAGGCAATCAGATCCTGGTTGAATCAGGTGGATCCTAAGGAACGATCAGCATTTGTTGAGACCTTTTGCGAACTCATTTCAGCAACCGGAGCAGAAACTCTTGAAGATCTGAGTCGGGACAAACTCCAATCAGCTTATACTATCCTGCGTGCCTATACTCATATGAGTAAAGAGTCCCGTCGCCATTTAAAAAAGAGCATGGATCTGCTCTTTGAAGAGAGCAAAAAATCTTTTACCGAGACAATTTTCGGCAGCCTGCTGCAAAAGAAAAAACAGATCGAAGCCTAGGTCCAGTCGAGCAATCGTTTTTCACCTGATAACTGCTGTATTTCCGTGATATCCTGCGAAACCTCCAGCGTTCCAGCATACTCACCCAATGCATCGTAGATTGCTGTGTAGAGAATCCGCACATACCGACCTTGTACCGTGATGGTAAACTCTGCAACCGTTCTCTGTTTTGTTCTGAACGCTTCGATGATCTGCTGAACCACATGAAGACTTTTCGGTGGGTGACAGTTCTGTACACTTCGTCCAATAATCGCCTTGGTTCGGGGGAACATCCGATGTTTCGGCGTATTGAAGTAGACCACCCGATCATGTGCATCCACCAAGGTAATATCTACCGGTAGGTTATTGAAAATCTGAATGAGTTGCTGTGCCGTTGGATTTCCGGTGATTAAATCTATCGTCCCTTCACTCACTCGGGCATCCGATTCACTGACCTGCCCATGATCGTGCTGATCCGCGGCAAGCTCAGTAAACTCCGATTCAGAAAGAGACTGGGCTAATACGGGAAAGAGCACCTGCTCCTCTCTGAATACCATGGAGCGCATATCAAAAAAGAGTCTCCCGAACAGCCGATTCAGTTCGGAACGATCAGCAGGTCGTTCTTTTATCAATGTTTTCAGCGTACTGCGCACATCATCATGAATTGCCCACATCAATTGGACACAGCGACTTTCAGCGATGTGGCGTTCCACTACAGGAAACAGCACATGCTCTTTTGCAGTGTAATGATCAGTCAACTGATCAAGAGAAGCAAGAATTTCGTCCATCCGTGCAAGGTCACTATCGGAAAACTCCTGGGCATTCAACTGCGTTACCAGCAGTCTCAACTCATCCAGACGATTGCCGATGGTATCATTACGTTCAAGATAATGCTCAATCAGGGGAAGATCTTTCCTAAAGGGGCGAATTTCACGAGTCAAGGCTTTCGTGAAGGAATGGAGCATCCGAGTGACAATTATCTTAACCTGTTCGATATCATCCATCTGCTCCATCACGGCATCGACAAGCACCATAGTCTGCTGTGCAGTGACCGTGTCAAATAAGGGACGGGCTTCATCAAGACGATCGCGATTCGTTGCAGGGTCCAGCAATCCTAGGCAATAGGGAAGCAACACCTGGTACACCGGATCATCAGCCAGGCGAATCTGTTTCATGTTACTTTTCCCCTTCTGTCGGTACGATACAAATGAATATGAACGGATGATCGCCGGTATTTGACACTTGATGTTCACTGTCCGAAGGAACATAAGCAACCGAACCGGAACGCAGGGGATAATCCTTGCCTTCCATGAAGAGATTCCCCTCCCCCTCCACAACGTACATGATATGAGGCCACGGATGACAGTGCCGCGGGGCATACCCGCCCTGTCCAAGGGTAAACAGCCGCATAACATGATCTGCCCAGCCCTGTTCAGGTCCGATAAGAATCTGCTTTCCCACTGATTTCATGGACGGATCATGCAGCTCGTGCTTAGCCACGAGATCGCGATGTGATACAAACATAGAAACCTCCTAACTATTACGGACGCAATCGGGAAATTCCGTTACCTGGCCCGCGGCGTTGACAAAGAATCCTTTGCATGAGGCTTTCAGCATCTCGGCGGCTTCGTCCCCGGTACAGTGAGAGACTCCCACATGAGGAATATCCCGCTCAATAAGACCTTCGACAACAGCCTTTCTTCGTTCATCCGAAGCATCATATAAATGAATACCTCCGATGAGTGCAAACAGTTGACGAGAAAACCGAGAACGAACGGCATCGACCATATTCAAAATACCCGGATGGGAACAGCCGGCTACCATCAACAATCCCTGTGGACAATCGACAACAAGACAAATTTCATCATTGAACGGATCAATAACTCGATGATCTCCTTCTTCGAGGAAAAATCGCGGATTGAGCTGCTCGATAGGATGGTTTCGTTCAAAGTTGGTAACCAACCAGATACCGGGATGTATCATCACTACATCATTACAGACTGTGTGCCACATAATGTTATGCTGATAAATCTGTTTGGCATCGATATCGGGGTTTAACGTACGTACTCCATCTGGATCGTCAACGAATTTGGATCGATCAAACCCCTTCCCTGTCCACATCGAAAGTGATGGGTATGCAAAATGATCAATGAGTGCTTGCACCCCTCCTCCGTGATCGTAGTGGCCATGACTGATTATGAGATGATCTAATTTAGATAAGTCTACGTGTAATTTCTCTGCATTACGCAGAAACAGACTGCTTGTTCCCGTGTCAAAAAGTATACGAACATCCTGAACCTCAAGGAAACAGGAAAATCCGTGTTCTGATTCAAGATCACTGCCAGGCAGTGCATGATTATCTGTTAAAGTGGTGATTCTGACCATATAAGGCCCCCTGTTGACTATGATACACAACGAAAGGGGGCCTCGCAAGTGTGATGATCAAAACCTATGCGTCATCCTGTGGAGGAAGTATCTGCTTGAGGAATTCCAAAGTTCTTTCATGCTCAGGCGCACTGAACATTTTCTCTGGTGATGCTTCTTCAAGAATAATTCCTTCATCCATAAAGACCACTCGATCTGCAACTTCTTTGGCAAACCACATCTCATGTGTTACCACCAGCATGGTCATCCCCTGTTTGGCAAGGTCAGTCATAACCGTAAGGACCTCTCCAACGAGTTCCGGGTCAAGGGCACTGGTAGGTTCATCGAACAGCATGATCTTCGGATCCATTGCTAATGCACGTGCAATCGCTACCCGCTGCTTTTGACCACCGGAGAGCATGGAAGGATACACATCAGCCTTATCACTCAGGCCCACCTGCTCCAAAAGCTCCAAAGCACGTTCACGGGCGACATCCTTTGCCATTCCCTTAACCTGCACCATACCTTCCATCACGTTCTGAATAACCGTCATATGAGGAAACAGGTTAAAGTGCTGAAACACCATACCCAGCTCCTGCCGCACTTTATTCAGCTGATTCTCGTGATTACGGATTCGTTTCCCCTCGATGTATATCTTTCCATCTCGAGCCTTTTCCAGGAAGTTCACACAGCGCAACAGGGTACTTTTGCCGCTTCCCGAAGCACCGATGATCACCACAACCTCACCCCGTTTTACACTGAGAGAGATGTTTTTCAGTACATGAAGGTCTCCATAGTACTTATTCAGTTTCTCGATGCGAAGAAATGGCGCATTCGGATCAATACTCTGTTTCTTTTTCTTTTCTGGTTTTTTCTGTTTTTCTTTATCAGTCACGGTCACTCACCTTCAATCTGGTTTCAATGCGATGGATCACAAAGGAAAGCACACTGGTCATCAGCAGGTACCAGATACCTACAATGATAAACATTTCCATATACATGAATGTTGACGAACCCATCTGTCTCCCTCGCAGCATAAGTTCGGGAACTGCAATGGTTGAAGCAAGAGAGCTGTCTTTCAGTGCAATGATCAGCTGATTACCCAACGAAGGCACTGCCCGCTTAAAAGCCTGCGGTAAGATAATTCTCCGCATGGCTTTTCCTTTGGGCATACCAAGGCTTCGAGCTGCTTCCATCTGGCCATAATGGATAGACTGGATGGAACCGCGGAAGATTTCAGCTATATAGGCACCATTATGGACTCCCAAAGCAATAACTGCTGAGGGAATCGGTGCTATGGTGACTATGGAAGTTAATCCGTAGTACATAATGAATAACTGCACCAACAGTGGAGTACCGCGAATTAGAAAAATATAAGCTCTGGAGACAGCGGCTACCGGTTTTACACTGGAAAGCCGCCCGAGGGCAACCACAAGACCAATCACCAGCCCCAGCAGTACGCCAAGGCCAGTGATCTGTACGGTATACCATGCCGCTTCACTGAAGAGAAAGAACCGTGAGGGAATTGCCCCCAGATCCCAAGGTATGATATTCATAGTTTTCCCTTATTTTCGGGTGATATCTTCGCCGTTGAACCATTTTGCACTGATTTCACTCAGTGTGCCATCGTCATGCATATCCTGCAGTACTGCGTTTACGCGTTCTCTGAGGTCATCATCATCGTCATGAAAGGCAATACCCATCACTTCAGCACGAAGAACCGAACCGACGGCTGTTACGTTCTCTCCACCTTTCATCTGTTTTGCTGCATTCAGCCCTACAACACGGTCAGTCAGTACACCATCGTTACGCCCATTGATCAGCTCAAGTAGCGTCTGGTTATCATCTTCATACAGTTTTGCCTGTACTCCCAGATCCTGTGCGTCCTGTTCGAAGGTGGTTCCGGTAACCAATCCGATTACATGAGAGCTGTTCAGATCATCGACACTGTCAATGCCACTGTCTTTGAGCACGAATACCTGCGCGCCGCTGTAGTAGTAGGGAATGGAGAAATCTACCCGCTCTTCACGCTCATCAGTGATGGCCATACTGCCGAGAATGCCATCATATCTTCGGGCACGAAGACCTTCAATAATTCCGTCCCATGCCGTAGTGACATATTCCATTTCCATGTCGAGTCGGTTGGCAATTTCCTGAGCCACATCAACATCAAAACCGATCACATCACCAGATTCATCAAGATAATTAAATGGGGGATACCCACCCGAACCGGCAAAACTGATAGTTGCATCTGCTGATTCCTGTTGGCCCTGGGCAACTAATCCAGGTGCTATAATCAAAAGTAAAATTCCTACAGTTGTCACTGTTTTCCACAGTCGTTTCATCGTAAACATATCTTCTCCTTGTTTGGTGAATTTACTTAAGTATACCACTATTTTGGGGGTACCGGCAACCCCACCCAATTTTTAAAAGAATATCTGATAACGAATTACCGTATAAGTTACTATATACTTTACAGTTATGGCAAAATAATGTGATAAAAATCACAAAGAATTTTTATGAGTAATTATTTGCTTATTAGAAGAAAATGCTTTTTAGAAAACGCTTGGTCAGAGATAGAAATCAAGGAGAAAAATATTGTATAAAAGCGTTACAGATTTTCCGGGAATATCATAAAAAAGGCTCAATGTAGGACCTCGTTCCCGCATGACAAAACGCGGTCCACCTACGGTCAATACGGTCATCCGGATTACCGGCCCCCAAGACTCTCCTGTCGAAATATTTCCCAAGAACCCGAGCCCCACCAAGGTATTCCCGTACGGGGGAACTTCCTCTTCGGTATACACAGGTCCCATGAGCGCAAAGGAGACTGCAGCACCTCCGATGATATCCTCTCCGATCTCAGGTGTAAGCATTGTTGCCATAAACAATTCGGCTTCCCACCGAGGAGCAATACCGATGACCGTACCAAGTTGCGCATGCACGCCATCGTTAATCAGATTTTGTGTCTGAAGTCCATCAAATGATCCGATAGAAATTGCCACTGAGGAAGTGAAGACACAGAGCGGAACAAGAGTAAATAGGATGATAATCAGCAACGTTCGTTTCATAGCTTCTTCCCTACCACAGATAATGATTCAATTCAAAGAGCCGAATACCCCAGCCCCAGGAATCATCGACGATATCATACAGAAGATGTACTCCTAAAATACCGATGTATTTATCTCCAAAGTGAAACGATAATGGCTGTATCAGCATCGATGCAAACGAAGGGTGCCAATTGCCCGTCGATACTGCCACAGCGGCATCAATGCGAGGGATGAGCGCACTATCGCGTCGAAAAAATCGTTCAAACAGATGGTCCTGCACAACGAACAACCCACTACCAAGTGAGACCATCATCTGTACATCTGAATTCCTCGATACCAGCACTCCCGCTTCGAGACGAGGACGAAGCATTTGCTGCGGGAACAACTCGGTAAAAGCTGAGATTGCCCAGTATTCCTGCTCCCCTAAAGTTGGAGCGACATATCCGTCAACACCCACGCGATACCCAAAGGACCACGATGATGCGCCAGCAGATACAACCGGGATAGAGAGAATCACCAGAAGCAGCAGTATGATTAATTTTTTCATTCCTACCCCCACACCTGCATCAGCAGGTAGTTATACCAGCTGCGGAGACTTCGAAACGACTGGGCTTCTTCGCGGGTTATCACACGACAATGCGGCAAAAGATCATCCACGTGATTCATAACATCTTGAGCAACCTGTTCATCTTCAAACAGGAGATTCAGCTCACGGGAGAGTGTTTCTGATCGCAGGTTGTAGTTGATACTCCCCATGGTAACCAACTTGCGATCGGCAATGATGAATTTCCCATGCAGATGCGATCCTTCAGGATCATCATACATATACACGGTAGCACCCGCGTCTATGATATCTAACACTCCGTGCAAGGAGGCCAATTCATACTTAGGCTGGGTGGCATTCTCCGAGAGCATCACGTTTACCGTTACTCCCCGGTCTACCGCATAACGGATTCTATCGAGCAGAGCCGGCGTGAGGAATGTATAACCTTGAATCAACCATAACTCCTGCTGCGCGTAGATACTGAAGAGATCAAATACGGTGGATGTCACCGCATGTGAAGGCCAGTAATGATCAATGAGATAGAGAGAGGTTGTTTTATCTGAAGGAGGAAGTTCCTGAACTACTGGAAACCGATCAGTTTCAATGCGTCGTGGAGAGTAACTGTTCCATGTGGCAACGAAAGTCTCCACTACCTCCTGCGTGGCACCGGGAGAATGCAGTTCTGCCATGGTATCTACGCTCCCGATGCCCGGAGGCCAGTCCAAAGATGACTGGTTAACGTTGATCCCTCCGACCACAAGTGTCTGGCCATCTACCACCCAATACTTTCGATGATCACGATCAAGCAGTTTAGGAATGTAAAACAGATTACTTAGACTCAACGAATTATATTCCACAACGTGCAACCCCAGATCACGAAGGTACATGTATGCAGCCTGAATCCGCTCGTTTGTCACCGGAACCATCTGAAAGTTAGAAGATGAGTCTATGATGATATACACATCCACCCCTTGTGCCGCTTTCTCTGCAAGCGCCTGCCATACAGGAAGGGTCGAGGGATGCTCCACCCCAAGAAAGGTAGAAATCAGAATATAATCCTGAGCTGATTCGATCAGTTCAAGAGATCGGGTATTCCAGCCTTGACCAGTATGCCAGTATACCGGGTAGGTACTTTCAACGGCGATGATCCCTTCCTGCTGAAAAATCTGAGCAACACTGGGGTGTTGAGAGCTCATTTCATCTAGATGCTGTGTTGTTGAACAGGAAGTAAGCAAAACCAAGAGCATACATACAGCGGCACATGAGATTCGTATCTTCATATGTTAGCACTATACAAAAAGTTGGACACCTACGGAAGCCACTTACAGATGCATTAGTAAAATTTTTACAAAGGCAATCCTGCAAAACTGTTTCGATAGTATGTCGTATGGGTATATATCTCTGCGATATGATCGTGAATCATCGGTTCATACCACGGCGGATCATCGTAACATTTCCCCATTGCACTATCATCGGTGCACGCATCCCAGGGAAGCTGTCCACTTCTCATGAACTGCACCACATCATGCTGCAGTTCATCAGCTATTGCCAGGATTGCACTCTTATCCCGATCCAGAGCAAACAATGAACGGACAGCTACCGGGTTGAAATTACCAAACAGATAGGGGATATCAGAGGAATGAACAGCGTGGATACCGTTCATCCGCAAAGCCCGGGTTTCGAAATCAAACCGATACATCCATACATTCGTACAGCATGCAGCCGCCTGAGCAAACCACATACTTGCAGCTCGGAATAACAGATCACTGTACATCATGGGAAGACTTCGGTGTTCCCCGTATTGCTGATTATAGGCTTGTTCTAATTCCCGTAATATCTTTGGATCTTCCTGAGATAACCCCTTCTGCACAATTGAGGCAACATTGATAAGTCGAGACAGGGGTTTGATGGCCATAAACCCCATCTCTTCTCTCGTCGTCCCGATAAGCATCGGAATTTTCACCTGCCCATACTGTGTAGCGGCAATGGGAAGCTGAGGCACAAGATCCTCATCGCTCGTTATTCTGAAGGTTGCAGCGCCCATACCATACGAATGAATGAAATGCTTCTGTAATCCGATAAGATCATCTATCTCCAGCTCAAGCAATTGTCTTTCACTAGTGATACCTGATTTTTCCAAAAAGGACTTTGTGGTGTTCCTACATGTTTCGACCGACTGAAGCTGAGTAGGTCCCCCACTCATCATGATTGCCTGCGCAATAAAGGGACGAGCACGCTCCATGGTGACCAATGCACTGACCAAAGTAGCCCCTGCAGATTGCCCTACTACGGTAACATTTTGCGGGTCGCCCCCGAAATCTGCAATATGTTCGTGTACCCAGGCAAGTGCGGTAAGGACATCCCGTAAACCATTGTTTCCACTGAATTCTTCATTAAGAAGAGAAAAATCGAGAAATCCGAATATTCCCAGGCGATAATTGCAGGTAACCACCACAATATCCTGTGTCCTCGCAAGGTAGGCTCCATGATAATAGGATTCACTGCCGGAACCATGGGTAAAGGAACCTCCATGGATATAAAAGAGAACCGGACGGCGCTTGTGATCTGCGTGAGGTGACCAAATATTCAAGGTGAGACAGGCAGAAGAATACTTCTTCCGCAGCAGACTTCGTTGCGGACATATCCCGCTATATACGGTAGCATCATACCCGTTTTCATACTTTCCTACCGGTTGAGGTGGGGAGAACCATGAAGAGTCTGCTAACGGTAAAGCATACGGGATTCCCTTCCAGCTTGATACACCATGATCAATACACCCTTGAATTACACCCAATGAGGTCAGTACTCTCGTGTGCTCATGACGTACCATGATTGCCTAACCCTTTACGTCCGTCCGTACTTGGTGTGTACTTCATGCACACGGAATTGCACGATGGTACGGATCAGATCTTCCGGAAGCGGTTGGTCAAGAGGAAACTGAATTGCGCCCTTGGACCACCGGAACCCACTGAGTTCCGATTGTACAGCCTGCACGCCAGATGGTGAGGGATAAAATCCGATATGGCGTTTCGCCAGAGCAAAGTGGACGAGATTCTCATGTAGGTAAAATGTAGGCATGCCGTAGCTTATCTTCTCCGTGGAATCGGGAGCCTCTTCCCGGATAATCTCTCGTAGTCTTTGCAGAATCGGTTGCACTGGTACTTCACATGCAGCGATATACGCATCAATCACAGAATCTGACTTCTGTCGTTTCTGAGACATCTGGAGTGCCTCCTCAATTACATTCTACTACAGAAACAACGAACGCGCAAAACACAGAATCTACTAGACAGAATCTGAATTTTCCTTTATGGTACATCTTGCACGGGCGATTAACTCAGCGGGAGAGTGCTACCTTGACGTGGTAGAAGTCACAAGTTCAAACCTTGTATCGCCCAACTCGGCAACTAGTTTGTACCAAACAAATTAGTTGCCTTTTTTATTTGGCTAAAAATGGGTCTAAAACCAGAAGGTCAAGTAAAAGGTCAAGTAAATGACCAAAGGCAGGGGAGTAGATGGAAGAAGTGAAAGAGAGTATTTACTACTATCTGGCCAAGAAACAGAAGCCGAACCGAACCTACTGGTACGCGTATTTCCCAGACCCAGATGATCCTAAGAAGGTCACTACCAAGAGCGTTGAGTCGCTGCGGAAAATGCTCAGGATTCGGGATCGTACCCCGATCACGCGCAAGCAAGAAGCGATTATCATCACCCAGCGGGCAATCGACGCAGGATTGATTGATAGGGACGACAGCGATCCGTTGTTTGCTGACTATGTAAAAGAGTTCTGGGACTTTGACAATTCCAAGTATATCCGACGCAGGAATAAGAAGAACCCCAACAGCATTGGCAAGGATTATGCGCTGAACCTGCGGGGGACATTCATCACCAACGGAGAACCCCATATCCCGAATAACCTCAGATTGTCCCAAGTTACCACCGCGATCATCGAGGACGTGATCAACGATCTGATCGATGAAGGTCGGTTATCCATGGCAACGATCAAGCGGGTCGTGCAATCGATGTCGGTCCCGCTGAAGGAAGCTGCAAGGCTACATCGAATCCTGACCAACCCCATGCTCGCGGTCGATTCCATATCGAGCAAGCCAAAGGAACGGGGAATCCTCACTGAATCAGAAATGGTCGCGCTGCTTAGCTACATGAGAAGTGAATCAGAAGCTGGACGGTTTGATCGACAAGTCTATCTAGCGAGCATCCTCTCAGCCTATACGGGCATGCGGCAAGGCGAGGTCATGGGACTGAAGGCCGAATCGATCACACTGGTAAACAACCAGCACGGAATTATCCTCATCAATGATGCGTTTGCCAAGTATGCGGGATTCAAGACACCCAAGGGCAAGCGGGATCGGAAGGTCCCCGCTCCCCGCTGGCTATGCGATCAGCTTCTGGAAATGGCACGACTGAACACCAACAACAACGGTCTAATCTTCTGGTCGAAGAGGTCAAAGACAAACCCCATATCGGCAAGCTACATTCGTGATACTCTCTATGCAGCAATCGCTGATCTGTTCGAGAAGGGCGAAGGCACACAGGGAGAAACGGTTTCCGACGGAAACAAGAAGGATAAAAACGACGAACAGATCATGATTAGAGCAGGAGAAGCCACCAGAAGAAATCGGAATATCAGCTTCCATTCCTTCCGTCACTACTTTGTCACACAGATGCGCGGCAAGCTGACGGAGAACGATCTGCGGAGTGTTGTTGGACACCAGAGTGAAGCTATGACCGACAATTATACCCATGACACAACAGCGGGACTATTGAGGATTGGGGAAGTCACCAGTAACATTCTACCCTTCCCGAATCCCGCAAAAGCGATCGGAGAATAGAGAGGATCACCATGGAAAAGAAAGAAACGACAGAAATAAAAATCCAGATTCATGACTTTAATCGCAAGCTATTCGAGCAGGTCGATGAATTGGCGAAGGAAACTTATAGAACGCGATCTCAGATGGTCGCATACATAATTTCAAAAGCTCTTGAATACCGAAAACTAAAAGATGAGGTATGCGTACAGTTTGAAATTTCAGAACCTAAGCACCACTACTACAGAATCGATCACTTCCCGAAGAAAGGAGAATAACCATGGACAGAAAACAGGGATTGAAGCTGGTAGAATTGTTCTTTGATCGGGTCGCAGATCGATTCGGATTACAGGCGATCGACGCGATACCGTCGCTTGAAGGGCAACAGATCAATCTGTTGAATGCAGCAGATCCGACCAAAGGAACGGATGAATTGTTCCAACTGGCAAATGATCCCTACGGATTAAAATCAATCGCCTATGCCACAGCATCCAACTTCAGAACCGCTTTGATCAGGCATCTGCATAACCAGTACTGGGAAATTGTCTGTAAATCCTATGCGACGCTATTCGGTAAAAATGTCGATCCAGATCTAATTTCCTTCACTTTGAGTTCATTCAAACACATGATAGAACAGCTACAATATCCTGCTGACAACAACCCAGAAGGAGAACCTTTCATCCCGAGAAGGGAAAAACTATTCAGCGACTATTCAGCCAACATAGAGGGAAGCCATACCAAAGGATCAGAGGCGATCAAGGGAATCATCTGGGAAGTGATGTCGGATCTGCAAGAGATCACTCAGAAGTCACAGGACCTGCGGGCTGCAGCACTAGAAGCGATCGCAGGCGATCATGCGTTCGATGGCAAGACTGAATGGGACACCGTACCGAATGAACAATCAAGAGCAACAATTGAACAGATAAAATCAGATCTGCAAGCACTTGTACGAAATGACTACCCAGAGCCAAAACCGATAAAAAATTGGCTATCCATACTCATCGAAAATGGTGTTATTCATGAAACGGTTACGGAAGCAGGGGGTAAATATTGGTATCCTATTCGGAGTATGACGGAGCTGGTAAAGCAACTGAAACGACTTTGTAAGGAATTAGGGGTATCAGAACCCAAGAAGGAAGAGATTCACAAGATTATTAAGAAGCCCGACGGTAGTTCTTATAATCTAAAGTCTGTTAAGAACGCATAAAATATCCATAACTTATCCATTAAATATCCATAACTAATTACTATATAAGCACTTGCTAGCTATCAACGCATATCATACCATATAGCCAAGAAAACCAACAAAGCCCGACGAGGGCTGAAAGGAGAAGGCTACATGGAAGCAAAATATGTCAGGGCGACCGATGTCGCGGGCTACACCCGATTGTCATTGAACACTATTCGGGCGTATGTGCTGCAGAAAAAAATCCCTCACATCAAAAGGAACGGCGTCGTTCTGTTCGACCTGCAGGAGATCGACGAATGGCTCAGTCAAGGCCGTGTTCCCGTCCTCGATCGTCGCAATCCCGACAAGGGGGCGTGACATGCAGGACAACAAAATCACCAGCCCGATCAATTTCCTACGCTCAGCAATGGGGATCGATCGCGAATCCGACAAATCTAAGATGCTTCACAGGCGGGCATCCATCCCTGTCAATATCGCGATCGACATGTTCCTCACGCTTAAGGAGCAAGGGCAATGTTTCACCCGTTGGGAGTTGTTCGATGAGGTTAAAGGACAAGCAGGATCCGACACACTGGAAGATACAATCAACAGGAGTTTACGGAAAGCGAAGAGGGATTATCACATCCGCTGCCTAGATAAGCGGCTGGGTCTGTATGAGTTCCTGGGTATTAACTATGGCGGAGATGAGCCGAAGCAACTGGACCTGTTTAAAGCAGAAGGGGTCACATCCACCAACCAAGAAGATGCAACCCCATCACCCGATAAACTAAAATCCAAAACACCGAAAACACCTATAAAAAGTATACCCCAACCATCAGAAGATTGCAAACATTCGGGAGGCGAATCATGAGCAAGTTGAAACAACAACACTTCCCGCATGATGTCAACGCATCGAGGGACGAGAAGATCCTCGCGATGCGCTCAGACTGGGGATGCGCGGGGTATGGCTTATACTGGGAGATTATCGAATACCTGTTCAGTCAAGGCGGATCTGTGAAGCTAAACACAGGCAAATCGATCGCACTTGCAATAGGTGAAGATGTCAGGAGAGTGAATAGATTCATCAAGGATTGCATAGAGATCTACCACCTGTTCGATGCAGATCGCTCACACTTCTGGTCGAATAGATTGAGAAGTGAGATAGAAGCTATAAAAGATAAAACTGAAAAGGCTCGCGAATCTGCTCGGCAACGGTATCATGGACAAGGGAGCAAGTCACCCAGCAACAAACAATTATTGGATTCATCGAAGGAATCAGAAGGATGCGAACGCAATACGGACGCAGAGCGAACGCAGAGCAAAGGCAATGCTATAATAGAAGAGAAGATAAGAGAAGAGAATATAAGAGAACCGCGCACTCTCTCGCGGGGAGAATTTTCCAATATCATCCTGTCCGATGAAGAGCTGGGAACGTGTCTGGATCGTTACGGAGAAAACCTAACCATCAAGGCGATCGAGAAGCTGAGTCGCAAGAAGAAAGCGAAGGGATACACTTACGAGAGCGACTATGCAGCATTGCTCGATTGGGTATTCCCAGAGGTCGAGAAGCAGGACGGCAACAAGCATCCAGCGTTCATTCCCAAGATCGTCCCGTCGGTGCTGGACGAAGAGCGAGCGAGGGGGAATGCATGAACATCACCCTGACGCAGTACTTCATCGGTCAATGCCTATGGGATCCCTCGATCCTGATGCAGACTAAGGTCGAGCCTCGGCAATTGGAATCCACGCAGGAGCGCAAGATCTTCACCGCTATGCTCGACATCACCAAAGAGGGCGGCCTCGCGGAGGAAGGATCGATCTCAGTCAGGACAGGGGCAAGCATATCGGAGATCATGGCTTACAAATCTGCGGAGATCCTGACGACTAACTGGCGATTCTATGAGCAACAGATTATCGAGGCGGCACGGATCAGAGCGTTGAAGCGGACAGCCGAAAAGATCACGCATGCGAACGGCCTCGGATCCCAAGACATCGCCACGCTGTTTCAGGAAGCGATCGACAATCTCGGCACGAACCGCGACGGATTCGAGATCGTACCGATCAAGGAGGTCGTGGACGACACGGAACGAATGATCATGGAGCGATCCGCGCTCGGCAGCACACTGATCGGCCTTCCCAGCGGCATCAAGGGATTGGATGAAAAGACATTCGGATTCCAAGACAGAAGGCTGTACTACATAGGCGCACGGCCTAGCCTAGGGAAAACCGCATTGCTGCTGAATTTCATTGCCAACTGTCCCGCATCCTGCGGGGTCCTCTCAGCGGAGAGCGGAAAGGAAGAGCTGGTCGGACGCATGCTCGCGAGGGATTCGATCATCGACAGCCAACGGCTCACGGTCGGCATGTTCCGTAAGGGAGAGGAAGAGCGATTCCATATCGCAGCCGACCACCTGCGCGAGGACAGAAGGATCTATATCTACGATGAACCAAACATGCAAGTAGATACCGCGATCAGGATCGCTCGGAACATGAAGCGGCTCTATGACATCAAGATCCTGTTTTTCGATTATCTGCAGCACCTCGCACCCAACAGGCAGCTCGCAAGCAAACCACCCTATGAGCAAATCGGCTATGCATCAAAGCAGATGAAGAACCTTGCACGAATCCTACAGATCCCTGTTGTCGTTGCAGCACAGCTCAAGCGAGATTCTGAAGGCGTGCGACCTACTCTCGCGGATTTCTCAGACAGTACCCAGATTGAACGCGATGGAGATGTCTGCATCATGATTCATCACAACAAGGAAAAAGTCTGGTTATTGGTAGAGAAGAACCGCGACGGAAGGACAGGTGATGTCCCTGTCACATTCCAAAAGAGCCATGTTATGTTCACCGATCGGGAGAAAGGAAGCGAGCCTGCAGACGAACCGCAAGATCGACCACGCGAACAGACCACAAGACCAAGAATCCTATTGTAGGCAGGGAAACATGAGTGAAACCCAAGCAAAACCCGTTGAAACGATCAAGCACGGAACCATGGCGACCATGCGATCAGAGGGGTATGGACGGTCCAATCCGCCGTATCCACCAGCATGTACCATGGCGACAGAGTTGCAAACGTGTTGTCAAAATTCAAGGGGGGTAAGCACCCGGGGGGGTGGTAAGGGGACATACGATCCCTAGGGCTTTTCATCCATGTACCGCGGGGGTAGGTCTGTATACATGATGTGAAAAAAAATGAATTTATAGGAGAAAGAAAAATGGGAAGATCACGTACACCAACAAAACAGAAATTATTGAAAGGAACGTTCCGAGCAGATCAAGATTTAGACATACCTAGTCCACCAATCACAAAAGAAATCAATGATCCACCCGCTCACCTCGGTGTGTTTCGTCAAGTATGTATACAATAAAAAATCACCTAAATTCCAATTCTTGATCAGTTGGAAATCCACTATTTGATCAAGTGAAGGAAGATCACTTGAAGCTTCTCGTATCAATCAATCATTAAA
>Ga0334895_1000086_pt1 | contig 151987 bp, 142 predicted proteins | sample GraSluR3_MG_7_FD_207229 | JGI IMG/M metagenome (GOLD analysis project Ga0334895, IMG submission 207229) | Sludge microbial communities from methane-producing bioreactor in Wageningen University, Netherlands - Granular Sludge_31_05-R3 | ecosystem: Engineered > Bioreactor > Anaerobic >... | reverse complement strand
GAAATCAGGCTGGATATTGCTCGTTTTCGCGGTACATGAGGAGCACCCCAACAATCTCATGCCAGTTGCTGCGGTGAGCAAGTCTTTGGTGTGAAAACCGGAAATATCGACTTTTTCAACGGCCTGTCAAGCCGCAGAGGGGCCATGAAAGACGAATTCTTTGCGCTGCATCTCGATACCGGGAATGGTGAGGCCGGGACCACCCGTCCGTCCGGACAGGCATATCTGGCGGAGGGCGCGGTCCGTTGCGTCTTTTCCGTCCGCACGGCCGTGAAGATGGGCATGGGCGCAAACAGCCGCTCCCACGAGAGCCTGACCTTCCGCTTCGTGGAGCAGATCGGCGAGGACGAGTTCGCCGTCCGGCTTCTCAGCAACCGTCGCCTGCCCATGGGCGAGGCCGAATTGATTTCCCTGGACGAGCTTGCCGGGAACCATTCTCCCGAGTTGGCCTTTTTCGAGGAACGGGTCGTCCCGGCCATGCTTGAGCGCGGCACGCCCGAGGATGTCCGGTCCGCCGCCATCGACAGACGGGTCTTCAGCGGCCTCTTTGGCCTGGGTCTGCTCTACCTGGACCGGGGCGAGTCCGGCCGCGCTGCCGTGCTATTCGCCGATCTGGCCGGGATCAAGGCCGATTTCGCGGGCAAGGACCAGTTCCTGTTCAACGAATGCGGCATCGGCCTGCGCAAGTGCGGTCTGTACGGCGAGGCCATTTCCTTCTTTATCCGCGCTCTGGACTATGCGCCGGAAGACGAGAATCTCCTCTATAATCTGGGGCGCGCCCATTACGAGAACGGCGACTGGACCCGCTCGCTGGACTACCTCATCCAGTCCAACAAGTTCAATCCCGGTCTTGGGCCGACCAACAGCCTGCTCGGGTTGATGGTCCGGCTGGAGACGGACGAGCGACTGGCCGATCGCTACGGCAAGCCGCCGGTGCCGCCCGCCGTGGCCGCCCGTGCCCGCCAAATCCTGGCCGCCGGTTCCGGCAGGCTCAAGCTCGACGACACCCTGATGGTCAATCCCGTGGAGCCCGGACGCGCCCGGTCCGGCGGCGTGGGGCATGTCGAGTTCAAGCGTCGGGGCGGGAAATAGCCTCGGTCCCGATCTCCGTTCCATCCTTTTTGCGCTAAAGTCCTTTGCCCGTCAGGCCGATAAGATTCTGGAATACGGGGTGGAAAGGCTGTTCGGCGTTGCCGGACCTTTTTCACGCAATGCGCCTGGTGACTGCGGGAGCCCACCGGATGGCGCAGGGGAAATGCCGTGCCCGCGGCTGTCGTCGCCGGTTCGCGTTCGGGGAAAGCGCGGATCGGGCAGGCTTGAATAGGGCATGGCCGTCCCCCTGCGGAAGGGTGACCCATGATGACGGATGCGTCAGTTTCTCTAGACGGCAGAAGCCTCGCCAGTAGTGCCCCGCAACGGGGGCTTGGCCCGGTTCGCTGTGTTTTCTCCACCGATGATTCCCAAGATTCCGGAAAGACAACCGCCCAAGGCAGGCGGGGGCGGGTCCGTTACTGGTTCGTTTGCCAGGACGGTGAGGACGGCTATGTCGTGCGCGGTCTGGATGATGCGTTCCTGCCCTTCGGCGAGGAGTCGGCCATCACCTCCGACGAGTTGATCGTCCGATACACCCCGGAAGTGGCCGTGTTCGAGAACAGGATGCTCCCTTCGGTTCGGCGCAATGGCTACCGGCCTGCCGAGACCTGTCGGGTGGCGGATGATTCGCTCCTTCCACCCGCCGTGGACGAGGCCAACGTGCGCGGCCTGTTCGAGCTGGCCCGGGAACTCCTCCTCGCGAGGCGCACGGCCAAGGGGCGCGTGTTCCTCGGCGAGCTGCTGCGGGTCAGAACCCCGTTCCCCGGCAAGGACCAGCATCTCTTCAACGAGTTCGGCATCGCTCTGCGCAAGATAGGCTTTCTCGACGGCGCGGCGATCTGCTACCGCCGGGCGCTCAAGTATGCGGAGAAGGACGACCATCTTTATTACAACCTGGCCCGCGTGTATTACGAGCAGGGCCAGTGGTGGGATTGCATGACCACCCTTGGGCGTTGTTTCGAATTCAATCCGGACCTCCCGCTCGCCCGCGACCTCGCGGCCCTCATACACGCGCTGGCGGACAATCCCGGCCTGCGGAGGCGTTACGGAAAGCCGCCTGTGCCGGAAGGCGTGGCCCGCCGCGCCGCATTGCTCTGCGACATCCTTCCCGGTCCCGACACTTTTGTCCGCGCGCGGATCGGAGCCGGCCAACCTGGAAAACTGTCCGAGGCGGCCGCGCCCTCCCTTGACCAGCGGCGCGACCGGGGGTTGTCCCTGCCGGGCCGCGATGCGGTGGGCATGTAGTTCGGGTCCATGTCCCGCGCGCGCCGCCGAAGACGCAGTCCGTGCCGCGCGTCGGTCCGATGGATGCAAAAGGCATGAGGGAAATCCAAAAGGAAAAGGGGACCGCAGTATGCTGCGGTCCCCTTTGGTTTCGATATGATCGTTCCGGTTTACTCGGCCTTGGCGAGGGGCCAGACCTCGTCCACCTTTTCGATGGTCTTGATGGAGATCCTTTTGCGCAGCTCGTCCGGAATCTCGGCCAGGTCCTTTTTGTTCTGGGCCGGGATGAGAACCTTCTTCATGCCGCGTGACACGGCGGCGAGGATCTTTTCCTTGATGCCGCCAACGGGCAGGACTCGGCCGCGCAGGGATATTTCGCCGGTCATGGCCAGGTCCGGGCAGATCGGAGTGTCGGTCAGGGCGGAGATGAGCGCGGTGACCAGAGTGACGCCTGCGGACGGGCCGTCCTTGGGCGTGGCTCCCGCCGGGACGTGCACGTGGATGTCCCGGTTCTCGGCGAAGGCCGGGTCGATGCCGTAGAGGTCGGCCCGGGCGCGGGCGATGGACAGGGCGGCCTGGGCCGATTCCTTCATCACGTCGCCGAGCTTGCCGGTCAGGATCAGCTTGCCCTTGCCCGGCATGGTGGTCACCTCGATGTGCAGTATCTCGCCGCCCACCGGAGTCCAGGCGAGGCCCACGGCCACGCCCGGCGGCAGGGTGGGTTCCTTCTCGTCGTCGAGGAAGCGCGGCGGACCGAGGAGCTTGTAAAGGTTGGTCGCCGTGATCTTGAACGGCCCCTTTTCGCCTTCGGCCTTTTTCCGGGCCATTTTGCGGCTCAGGGTACCGATCTCGCGCTCCACGTTGCGAAGCCCGGCCTCGCGGGTGTACTCGCGGATGACCTTGGCCACGAGCTTGTCGGAGATGATGAGTTCTCCCTCGTCGAGGCCGTTTTCCTTGATCTGGCGGGGAATGATGTAGCGCCGGGTGATGACGGTCTTTTCCTGCTCGGTGTAGCCCGGGATGCGGATGACCTCCATGCGGTCCATGAGCGGGCCGGGGATGGAGTCGAGCATGTTGGCCGTGCACACGAACATGACCTTGGACAGATCGAAGGGCACGTTCAGGTAGTGGTCGGTGAACGTGTTGTTCTGTTCGGGGTCAAGGACTTCGAGCAGGGCCGAGGACGGGTCGCCACGGAAATCGGAGCCGAGCTTGTCGATCTCGTCGAGCATGATTACCGGGTTGCGCGTGCCGCACTGCTTGATTGCCTGGATGATGCGTCCGGGCATGGCGCCGATGTAGGTCCGCCGATGACCGCGAATTTCGGCCTCGTCGCGCATTCCGCCCAGGGACATGCGGTGGAACTTGCGTCCCAGCGAACGGGCGATGGAGCGGCCGAGCGAGGTTTTGCCCACGCCCGGAGGGCCGACGAAACAGAGGATCGGGCCCTTCATCTTGGGGTTGAGCTTGCGCACGCTCAAGTATTCGAGGATGCGCTCCTTGACCTTTTCCAGGTCATAGTGGTCGGCGTTGAGAATTTCTTCCGCCTTCTTGATGTCCAGCCGGTCGCGGGAGAGCTTTTTCCACGGCAGGTCGATCATCCAGTCGAGGTAGGTGCGGATAACCGTCGCCTCACTCGATTCGGCGTGCATGGTTTCCAGCCGCCTGAGCTGCTTGAAGGCTTCCTTCATGACGTCCTTGGGCATTCCCGAGGCCGCCAGCCCCTTGCGCAGTTCCTCCATCTCCTCGGACTCGTCGCCCTCGTCGCCGAGTTCGCGCTTGATGGCCTTGATCTGCTCGCGCAGGTAAAAGTCGCGCTGGGCCTTGTCCATGCCCTCTTTGGCCATGGTCTGGATCTTGTTCTGCATGGAGGCCACTTCGACCTCCTTGAGCAGTTGTTCGTTGACCAGTTCCAATCGCTTGAGGGGGTCGACGCATTCCAGAATCTTCTGGGCGGCTTCCACCTTCATGCGCAGGTTGGAGGCGATGAGGTCGGCCAGCCTGCCGGGGTCGGACACGCTGTTGAGCACGGACATGATGTCCGCGCTGGAGATGCCCCGCAGGGAAAGGATGCGTTCGGACTGCTCGCGAGAGGAGCGGACAAGGGCCTCCTGCTCGGCGTTCAGCGTACCGGCCTCGGGCTCGACGATCGGGGTCAGCTCGGCGATATGGTACGGGTCGTTGGAGGTGAACCGTTTCAGCTTGGCGCGGGCCAGCCCCTGGACCAGGACCTTGAGGCGGCCGTCGGGCATTTTGAGCATACGCATAATCATGCCCACGGTGCCGGTGGCGTAGAGGTCGTCCGGACCGGGGTCCTCAACGCTTTCGTCCTTCTGGGTCAGGATAAGGATGTAACGGTCGCCGGCCAGTGCCGCGTCAACGGCCTGGACGGACTTCTCACGGCCCACGAAGAGCGGCAGGATCATGTAGTTGAAGACCACGATGTCGCGCACGGCGAGCACGGGCAGAACCTGGGGGATGTCGGCCGGGTTGTGGCCTGGAACGTCCTCGCCATCGCTGAACATGGATGCGCCCGGGGCATTGGTCAGCGCCTCGATGATCTCGGGGATGTCCTCGCCGGTCTTTTCGGGTTTGCCGGGCTTCGGCGTCTTATCAATGTCGACATCCGGCTTTCTGCGCTTGATGCGCGACGGGCGGATGGGGGATTTTTTCTTTTTCTGGCTCAAATGCATATCCTCTGATTTGTGTGCAAACAGATGGTGTTTGACTACATATATCGTCAGATCGCGTTGGCAAGTCCATTATTATGGTAAATTCGCGATTCTTGCCTTGTTTGGTTCGTTTATGGGAAATGCAGCCGTCACGACCCGTGATGCGACGATAAAATACAGGAAGGGAGGAGGGATGGAGCGGGGATGAAGGCCGTGAAGAGTCAGCGGCGCACGGAAAAGCCCGTCAGGACCGTTTCCACCGGGGCGCGTCGGGAGTCGATGGCGGTGACGCGGGCGAGCGGCGGCCCCTGTCGGAGGCGTTCCTCGAACCTGTCGAGCTGTTCGGGCGTGCCCTGGGCGAGGACCTCCACGGCCCCGTCGGGCAGGTTGCGCGCCCAGCCTGCGAGGCCGAGGTCGCGCGCTGTTTCGCGCGTCCATCCCCGGAACCAGACCCCCTGGACCTTTCCCCGGACGACGGCGGCCAGTTCCTGCATCTAGAGCCTCCCGAATTCGTTGAAGCTGTAGTAGTCGTGGTCGGTGACGATGATATGGTCGCGAACGGCGATGTCGAGGCTGGCGCAGGCTTCGGCCACCTTGGCGGTGAGGATTATGTCCTCGGCGGACGGGTCGCTGCCTCCGCCGGGGTGGTTGTGGACGAGGATGATGTTGGTGGCTTCGACGCGCAGGGCGGCCGCCGCGATCTCGCGCGGGAACACGGCCGTGGCGTTGGTGGTGCCTTTACTCATCGGCTCCCAGGCGATGATCCGGTTCTTGGTGTCCATGAAGACCGCCCAGAATTCCTCGATCTCCTTGTTCCCGAGCCGTGCCATGGCGGCCCTGGCCAGGGCCGCGGGGTCGGTCACGGACCGGCCGCGCCGGGCGTCCGCCTCGCCCAGCCGGGCGTGCAGTTCCTGGAAAAGCGCCCACTGTGTCCGAACGGCGGGGCCGAGGCCCTTGATCCCTTCGAGTTGGTCGGGGCGCACCATGACCGCTTCCTTCAGGGAGCCGAAGCGCTCTATGAGTTCCTTGGCGATGGGCTTGGTGTCGCGTCGGGGCAGGCTCATGGCGAGGAACAGTTCAAGGACTTCGTAGTCGGCCAGGCCGCGCGGGTTGTCGGTCAGTCTGGCCTTGAGCCGCTGGCGGTGGCCTGCGTAGTGAGGGGCGTCCTTGGGCATCTCAGTAGCGGCCGGCCCGGGTCTTGGGCTGGAAAAGATCGATCAGCCCGGCCATGAGCATGTCCAGGGCCTCTTCGTATTTGCGCTCGCCGGTTTTGAGCGAGAGCTCCGCCTCCATGGCCAGGTCGATCATGCGGGCCACTCCGGCCGCGCCGAGACGCTTGGCCAGAGGAACTTTTTTCTTGAGCATGAACGGGCTGCCAGCGGCCTTGCCACCGTGAGCCAGGAGCCAGTACATGCGCGCCTGGCTGGCCAGAAACCCGATGAGGTTGAAAAGCATCTGGTCCTTCGCGGACTTGGAGTGGTCGTCGATGACTCTTTTCCAGATCGAGGCTTCGGCCCCGGGCTGGCCAAGGGCGTCCATGAGGTCGAAGAAGGGCATCTCGCCGGTGCGGGCCACCAGGGAGACATGATCCTTGCGGACGATCTTTTCATCGCCCGCGGCCAGCTCGATCTTGTCCAGCTCCAGGCGCGAGGCCACGGCGTCCGTGGGCAGGGCCATGGCAAGGGCCTGTCCCGCGCCCGGCTCGAAGGTCAGTCCGCACTTGGCGGCCCAAGCCTTGACGAAGCCGGTCATGGAGCGTTGGTCCAATCCTGGGGATTCCCAGACCCAGCCCGCGTCCCGGGCCTTTTTGTAAAGGGATCGCCGGGACAGCGCAGGCGGAACAGGGGGCTTTTTGCCTTTCCATTCGCCTTCGAGACAGAAAAACGGGTAGATGTCCTGGCCGAGCCCCCTGACGGAAGCGTCGAGCTTGTCCCACTGGTCGGCTTTGAGGGCATGGGCGCGGCGGACCACCAGGGCCTTGGGCTGGGGAAAGAGCGACTTAATGGTCAGGTCCGTCCAGAACGCCTGAGGCAAGGGGTCCTCGTCGTCGCCCCAGAAGGGCTTGATTTCCCAGCCGTCCTGGCCGGACGACTTCAGACGCTCGTCCACCTGAGTTTTGATGAGCTGCGGGTCGGGGCAGATGAGAAAAATATATCTGGGCCGGTTCGCCATGGTCCGTTCCGATAGGTTGCTAGTAGTCTTCGGTCATGAGGTCGGCCAGCCGCTGAATGCCGCGTTTGGTGACCTCCATGTCCGCTTCTTCGCCGTTGCCGTAGTCGTATGGCCAGTTCTCGGTGATTCTTCCCGAGTTCCAGAGCACGGATTCGTCCGTGGTGGAGCGGATGGTCGCGTTGAATCGGAACACGGCCTTGGTGAGCAGGGTCCGTTCGTCGGAGTCTTCCACGGCGGTGGGCCGGTAGTACCGCTCAATGTCTATGGTAATGACCGCGTCGGCTTTGTCGCGCTGGTCCGTCCAGGCGAAGGTTCCCCGATTGTTCATCTCGTCGCGCAGCAGTTTGCGCAAACGCGGCTCAAGCCACGGCAGGGTGGTCGGGTTGACGACTTCGTCGATGGCCAGAACGCGGTATTGCGGGGGCAGCACGGAAGCTTCGCCCGGGCCGAAGGAATACCCGGCGCATCCGGCCAGGATGAAGAGCATGAATAGCGTCGCATATCGAAGCAGGGGCATTTGATTCTCCAAAGGTCGATGATTGGGGAACGATAAAGGGATTCGCGGCAAAGGTCCAGCCGTCCCGAAGGGGGCGTTTCGTTGGACGGCGCGTTGATCCGTCAAGGCGCCTTTCCGCAAAAAAGCTCTTGCGGAGGCCCATCCCAAACAACATAAGCCGCCTGCAAGGCAAAGAAAAACGCTTTTCCGCCCTAAACAATACCCCGATCTCACCGATACATAAAATGAAGTGCCGGGTCCTTCCCGGTCTTTCGCGAAGACTATCATCGGGGCGCGTTCGCCCCGCCAACCCCGCAAGGACGCGGGAGGGAGACAACGATATGGCCAGGGACGGCGATATTCTGTTTTCAATCATCACGCCCACGGCCGGGAATCGGCCCAACGCCCTGAACAACGCGGTTCAATCCGTGGAAAGGGCGGCCCGGTTCGCCGGGCTGGAGCGCAACCAGGTGGAGATACTCGTCGGCTTTGACGGCGTGCGGGGAACGGCTCCCCGCTGCGCCTATCCGGTCCGGGCCTACAGCCTGCCCGGCGACCGCAACCGGGGCCACGGGGTCCGCGACACCCTCATCAAGCTGGCGGACGGCGGGAAGCTCGTCTTTCTGGACGACGACAACGTGCTCAAGCCGTGCGCGTTGAGCCGCTATCTCCGGCATCTGGACGCCGAGATGGTCGTCGCCCGCGTCGACGCGCAACTCACCCTGGACCAGCCGTGGCTGCCCGTTCTCGACGACGGCCCTCTGGTGCGGCCGGGCAACATGAACCTGTTGAGCCTGTGCCTGTCACGCGCGTTGGTGGCCGACCGATGCGGCGGCTGGCGGCACCACGACAAGCCGGACGCCTGCCGCCGCAACATCGCGGACTGGTACCGCACGGCGCGCAGCGTGACGGTGATCGAGGAGGTGGTCGGCATTCTGGACGCTGGGCGAAGCCTGGACCGGGCGGCCCTGTCCTCCCGCCAGAAGGCCCTGCTCGACGAGCTCGTGGCCCGGCGCGTCACGCCTCCGGCAACCGCACCGTCGGCTTTTCGGTTCGGCTCGATGCGGGCCTGATCTTCCGCACGCTCGGGCCGCCTCCTTCTTCGAGGCGGCGGCCGAGCGGTGCGCGACAGCCCTCTTTTCTTTTTCGCCGATACGGGTACAATGCGCGCAAGTCCCACCGCGAACACAAGGAAGAGCAGCATGTCCCAGCCCTCCAAAGGACGCCTGACGCGACAGGCGCGGCGTATTTTCCTCCTCCAATGCGGCCTGTCCGTCACCGTGATCGTCTTCACGCTGCTTCCCGTCACCCTGTTGAACGACCGGGAATACGCCCTGACCGTCCCGTTTCTGGCCTCCGTCCTGCTCCTGGCCGTCGCCCTGCTCTGCGCCACCCGGTTCATGCGGCTGCTGCGCGGGGCCAATGAGAAAATTGACGCCCTGACCACCCACGACGAGCTGACCGGCCTGCCCAACCGCCCCTGGTTCTTCGCGCGGCTGGACGAGGAGATCGACCGCGCCCGCCGCTATGGCAAGGATCTGGCCCTGGTCATGGTCGATCTCGACGACTTCAGGCGGATCAACGATACCTTCGGCCATCCGCAGGGCGATCTGGCTCTGGCCGAAGTGGCCCGGCTGCTGAAGGCCAACATCCGCGCTTCGGACATCGCGGTCCGCTACGGCGGCGAGGAGTTCATGGTCATCCTGCCCGAGGCGGACGCGCGGCAGGCGGCACAGGCTGCCGAGAAGCTGCGCATGATAGTGGAGGTCAACGACATCAGCCTGGAGGGGCCGGAGATCAAGGTGACCGTGTCCTGCGGCGTGGCCGACCTTGTCTCGCTGCGCCCGGACAGGTGTTCGTGGCGGGACGCCCTGATAACGGCTGCGGACCGGGCCATGCATCAGGCCAAGCAAAACGGCCGCAATCAGGTATTCATGCACGAGCCCGCGCACGAACGGCAACTCACCCTGGTCTGACCGCCGGACCCGCCGTTGAAGGGCCCGCACCATTCCTCGAAATACGGCCGTCGGACCGGATGATCAGGGCCCTTTGGAAACCGCCTTTAACAACTATCTGATATTCAAAGCCTTTCACCTGGGAATTTTCCACTTCCCCAGCGGGGCCATTTGCGCTAAGTACATTGGTTCCCCGCCGTTTGGCGAGGGGCGCGGTTTTTCACGCGCCCGTCAGGGTAAACCATCATCGAGGTAGAAGCATGTCCCTTTGCAAGATAGAAGAAGCCATTGAGGATATCCGCCAGGGCAAGATGGTCATCATGGTGGATGACGAAGATCGCGAAAACGAGGGCGACCTGGTTTGCGCCGCCGAGGCGGTTACGCCGGAGATAATCAATTTCATGGCCACTTACGGACGCGGGCTTATCTGCTTGCCCATGTCCAATGAAATGGCCGACGCTCTCGGCCTGGAGCTAATGACCAAGAAGAACGAGTCCGGCTTCGGCACCAATTTCACGGTTTCCATTGAGGCGCGCGAGGGCGTGACCACCGGCATCTCGGCCAAGGACCGCGCCACCACCGTGCTGGCCGCCGTGGCCGACGGAGCCGACCACGATTCCATCGTCACCCCCGGCCACGTGTTCCCCCTGCGGGCAAAGGACGGCGGCGTGCTGGTGCGCGCGGGCCAGACCGAAGGCGGAAGCGACATCGCCCGTCTGGCCGGATTCAAGCCCGCCGCGGTCATCTGCGAGATCATGAACGAGGACGGCACCATGGCCCGGATGCCCGACCTGGAAATATACGCCAAGAAGCACGGGCTCAAGATTTGCTCCGTGGCCGATCTCATCGCCTACCGCATGAAGTTCGACGGCAAGTCCGTGACCAAGGTCGGCGAGGCCCATCTGCCCACCCGCTGGGGCAACTTCGAATCCGCGGCCTTCCATTCCGAGGCTGACGGCAAGACGCACATCGCCCTCTATATGGGCGACATTCACCCCGACGAGCCGACCCTCGTCCGCGTCCACTCCGAATGCCTGACCGGCGATGTGTTCGGTTCGCTGCGTTGCGATTGCGGCCCCCAGTTGCAGGACGCCATGTGCATGATCCGCAACGAAGGCAAGGGCGTGCTCGTCTACATGCGCCAGGAAGGACGCGGCATCGGCCTCGGCAACAAGATCCGCGCTTACCACCTGCAGGACCAGGGGCTCGACACCGTCGAGGCCAATGTCAAGCTCGGCTTCCCGCCGGACATGCGCGAATACGGCACCGGGGCGCAGATTCTGGTGGCTCTGGGCGTGTCCAAGATGCGCCTGATGACCAACAATCCCAAGAAGATGGTCGGTCTCGAAGGCTACGGCCTGGAGGTTGTCGAGCGCGTTCCCATCGAAGTGGGCGCCTGCGAGCTCAACGAGCGCTACCTCAAGACCAAGCGCGACAAGATGCACCACCTTCTCAAGGTGGATGGCAAGTAACCCCCAAAGTTGACTTTTGGGGAACCGATAACATATTACACTGCTATATATTTCATACAGTAGGGAGAAGACATCATGTCCATGAAGACCATCGAAGGACTGCTGGACGCCAAGGGACTCAAGATCGCCATCGTGGCCGCCCGGTTCAACGACTTCATCGTTGACCGCCTCATCTCCGGCGCCGTGGACTACCTTGTCCGTCACGGCGCGTCCGAGGACGACCTGACCCTGGTTCGCCTACCCGGCGCCTTCGAGCTGCCCATCGCCGCCCAGAAGTTGGCGCGGTCCGGCAATTACGACGGCATCGTCGTGCTCGGCGCGGTCATCAGGGGCGCCACTCCGCACTTCGACTACGTTTGCAGCGAGTGCGCCAAGGGCGTCGCCCACTCCACCATGGAGACCGGCGTGCCCATGGGCTTCGGCCTGCTCACCTGCGATTCCCTGGATCAGGCCATTGAACGCGCCGGTTCCAAGGGCGGCAACAAGGGTGTGGAGGCTGCGTCCGCCATGCTCGAAACGATCCGCGTGCTGGAGCAGCTTTAACCCATGAGTTCGAAATCAAAGGGCAACCGGCCCGGTATCCGCAGGGTGGGGCGCACCCTGGCCTTTCAGGTGCTCTATTCCACGCACTTCCTTGACAAGGAAAATCCCTTGGACATGGACACCCTGTTCGACATCAATCCCCTGGTTCTCGAACAGGAATCCGAGACTGCGCGCGCCTTCGCGCGCAATCTGGTCATGGGCGTGAACGTGAACCTGCACGACATCGACAAGACCATCGAAGAGCACTCGCAGCATTGGAAGATCGAAAGGATCGCCATGGTCGAGCTGTCCATTCTGCGCCTGTCCCTGTATGAGATGCTGTTCACCGACATCCCGGTCAAGGCAGCCATCAACGAGGCCATCGAGCTGTCCAAGACCTTCGGGGACGACAAGTCCCGTTCCTTCGTGAACGGCATTCTGGACGGCGTGGCCAAAACCCTGAAGCGAAACTGATCGCCCCCAAGGCACGCACCCGCCACGCCTCCCGGCCCGTCGACGGGGACGAAACGACCACATAGGAATCATCTACCATGGCATTAGGCAAATATTCCCCCGAGGACATAGAGAAAAAATGGCAGGCGATCTGGCAGGAATCCGGCTGCTTCCAGGTTGAGACGGATCCCTCCAAGCCCAAATACTACGTGCTGGAGATGTTTCCCTATCCGTCCGGCAAGATTCACATGGGCCATGTGCGCAACTACTCCATCGGCGACGTGGTTGCGCGTTTCAAGTCCATGCAGGGCTTCAACGTCATGCACCCCATGGGCTGGGACGCCTTCGGCCTGCCCGCCGAGAACGCCGCAATCAAGCACAAGACCCATCCCGCCACCTGGACCTACCAGAACATCTCGGAGATGCGCGAACAGCTCAAGCGGCTGGGATACTCCTACGACTGGCGGCGTGAAATCGCCACCTGCCGTCCTGAGTACTACAAGTGGGAACAGAAATTCTTCCTCCGTTTCCTGGAAAAGGGCCTCGCCTACCGCAAGAATTCCCCGCAGAACTGGTGCCCGACCTGCAACACGGTGCTCGCCAACGAGCAGGTTGAGGAAGGGCTGTGCTGGCGCTGCGATTCCGAGGTGGAGCAGAAGGACATGGAGCAGTGGTTCCTGCGTATCACCGACTACGCGGACGAGCTCCTCGACGACCTTGAATCTCTGGAAGGGGGCTGGCCCGAGCGCGTGCTGACCATGCAGCGCAACTGGATCGGCAAGTCCTACGGTGCGGAGCTGACCTTCCAGGTCAAGGACATGGACGAGTCCATCGACGTCTTCACCACCCGCCCGGACACCCTGTACGGCGCGACCTTCATGTCCGTTGCCGCCGAGCATCCCCTTGTGGAGAAGCTCATCGCCGACGCCCCGAACAAGGGCGAGGTCGAGGCCTTCGTGGCCAACATCCGGAACATGGACCGCATCAAGCGCGGCGCTGACGACCTGGAGAAGGAAGGCATCTTCACCGGCAAGTACTGCGTCAACCCGGTCACCGGTAAGGACATCCCCATTTTCGTCGCCAACTTCGTGCTCATGGGCTACGGCACCGGCGCGGTCATGGCCGTTCCCGCCCACGATCAGCGCGACTTTGAATTCGCCACCAAGTACGGTCTTTCCAAGCAGGCGGTCATCAATCCGCCCGAACTGCACGAAAAGGGCGAACAGCTCGACGCCGCTAATCTGACCGAGGCGTACACCGCCCCCGGCTTCCTGATCCATTCCGGCGAGTTCGACGGAATGCCCAACGAGGACGCCAAGAAGGCCATCGTCGAGCATCTGGACAAGTCCGGCAAGGGCAAGATGGCCGTCAATTACCGCCTGCGCGACTGGAACGTCTCCCGCCAGCGGTTCTGGGGCGCGCCCATTCCGGTCATCTACTGCGACGAGTGCGGCGTGGTTCCGGTCCCCGACGAGGACCTGCCGGTGCTGCTGCCCGAGAACGCCCAGGTGCGCCAGGACGGCAAGTCGCCCCTGCCCGCCATGGAGGAGTTCGTTAACTGCACATGTCCCAAGTGCGGCAAGCCGGCCCGGCGCGAGACCGACACCTTCGACACCTTCTTCGAGTCCTCCTGGTACTACATGCGCTATTGCGATCCGCGCAACGAGGACGAGGCCCTGGGCGGGGAGCATCTGGACTACTGGATGAACGTGGACCAGTACATCGGCGGCATCGAACACGCCATCCTGCACCTGCTTTATTCCCGGTTTTTCACCAAGGCCCTGCGCGACTGCGGCTTCGTCAAGCACGGCGAACCGTTCGCCAACCTGCTGACCCAGGGCATGGTCCTCAAGGACGGCAGCAAGATGTCCAAGTCAAAGGGCAACGTGGTCGATCCCAACGCCATGATCAACCGGTACGGTGCCGATGCGACCAGGCTCTTCATCCTCTTCGCCTCCCCGCCGGTCAAGGAGCTGGAATGGTCCGATCAGGGCATTGACGGCGCGTACCGCTTCCTGTCCCGCCTGTGGCGGCTGATTGAGGATCTGGAAGATGTGCTTACGCCCATGACCCCGGCTTCCCACACCCAGCCCGCGTGCGAGGCCGCCAGGGGACTGCGCTTCAAGGAGCACGACACCATCCGCCGCGCCACGCGTGACATCGAGAACGAGTTCCAGTTCAACACGGTCATCGCGGCCATCATGGAGCTGGTCAACGAGCTCTACCAGGTCAAGGACGAGCTCAAGGAGTCCGATCCCGCGGCCCTGTCCTCGGCCATTGCCACGGCCGTGACTCTGCTCTCCCCGGTGGCCCCGCATATCTGCGAGGAGCTTTGGGCCGCCCTCGGCCACAAGGCGCATCTGACCTCCCAGTCGTGGCCCGAATACGACGAAAAGGCGCTCGTCCTCGACGAAGTTACCATGGTCGTCCAGGTCAACGGCAAGGTGCGCGGCAAGTTCGAGGCTCCGAACAACGCCCCGCAACCCGAGGTCGAAAAGCTCGCCATGAACCTGGAAAACGTCCAGAAGTTCATTGAGGACAAGACCGTCCGCAAGGTCATCGTCATTCCCAACAAGCTGGTCAACATCGTTGTGGGCTAGCGCGGCAAACGCTTGATTCGCAAAGGCCGGGAGGTTTTCCTCCCGGCCTTTTTCTTTTGCAAGCCTTGTTGCGGCGGGTTTTGTTTTGGTGTGTCTCTTGCCCTTTCAGGAGAAGGGGACAGCGCGTGGATATCACCGCGCCGCCTTCTCCCTTGAAATACGGCGAAGGTCGGGAGATCGCGAAACCTTCGCGGCCAAGCGGAAATAAAAAAGGCACGCTTTGCGGGCGTGCCTTTTAATTCGTACGGTTCGACAGGGTCGGTTAAAAACCGTTTTTTCGGAGAAAATCCATGGTGATGCCGGTGGCGCCCTTGTCGGTTTCCGGTGAGCCGGTCCAGGGTTGGACCATCCGCTCCACATACTTTCCGATGACGTCCGTTTCCATGTTGACCTTGGTGCCGGATGACCAGCCGGAAATGGTCGTCACCCGTTGCGTCTCCGGGATGATGTTCACTTCGAGCCAGGTGGGGGCGCAGGCGTTGACCGTCAGGCTGATGCCGTCCAGGGTCACGGACCCCTTGGGGATGACGTATCGCCCGTGGGCAGCGTCAAAGGACAGGCGGTATATTTTCGATTCGCCCGCCGGGCGCACTTCGGCCACCTCGGCCATGCAGTCCACGTGTCCGGCCACGATATGTCCGCCGAAACGGTCGCCCATGGCCATGGCCCGCTCCAGATTGACCGTGCTTCCCGGGCGCAATCCGCCCAGGCTGGTCACGGACAGGGTTTCGCGGCTGGCGTAGCAGGTGAACCAGCCGTCGCCGAAAGTTTCCACGGTCAGGCATACGCCGTTCACGGCGATGGACTCGCCAAGCTCGATGTCGGACAGTTCGAAGAGGGGCCGGATGCGAAACCGCGTCTCAGAACCCCTGGCCTCGGCGGCCTCGATGCGGCCCATGCCCATTATCAGTCCGGTAAACATGGATGATACCTCGTTTCTGTGTTGTGCGGCCTCGTTGTAGCAGGCCGGGGGGCGGGTGTAAATCGGCGCGTCAGCGCAGGTAGGCGTCAAGAAGCGCGGGGTATTCCGGCCGGGCCTTGACCCGGTCAAGCGCGGCCTGGAAGACGTTCACCAGTTTGGTCGGGGTGGCCGGGTTGAAGGCATAGTACACCGGCGTTTCCCGCAGGACGTACACGGTCTCGAAATCGTCTGGATCGAACCCGTAGCGGGCCGCGATCTTGTACCAGGAGGTTTCCTCGTAGGCCACCATGTCCAGCCTGTTTGTCATGAGCTTGTTTATGTTCTGGTCCATGCTGACTACGGGCTGGATGCGGGCGATATCCCGGTATTTCGCAAGCAGGGCGTCCGAGACGTCCTTTCGCAGGGTGCCCACGGTCAATCCCTCTAGATCGTCCAGTGTTTCCAGGTGGATGTGACGGTCCTTGCGGGCGATCAGCACGAATCGGACCGAGGCGATGGGGCCTGCCCATCGAAACAGCTTTTCGCGTTCAGGGGTGCGCGCCATGCTGAACAGCACGGTGTGCGCTTCGTGCTGGACCCGTTCGTAGGCCCTGGCCCAGGGCATGGATTCCACGGGTTTCGGGGAGATGTTCAGCTCGCCCCAGACCATGCGCAACAGGTCCACGGAGATTCCCCGGGGCCGCCCGTTTTCCGTGTAGTTGAACGGATAGTATTCCTCGGTCAGCCAAGTGTACGCCTCCAGCGCCTTGGGGTTGCCCAGTCCGCTTAGGGCCGGGGCCGGCAAGAGAAGCAAACCGCACAAGATCAGGAGCGGAATCACCGCGATTCCGATCGGGGAGGCCCCTGTTGGCGGGCGTTTGCTGTATGGCGGTTGGCGCAGTGGCATATTATTTCCACTAGCAATTGGCGGCGAGGTTGTAAATCGACTCGATCAATCTAGGAATCGGGCACGAAGCTCGCGGTAGTCCGGCTTCTTGACCACCGCGTCCAGGGCTTTCTGGAAACGGGCGACGAGGGTGTCCTCAGTGTCGGGGCTGAGGGCGTAGCAAAGCGACTCTTCGCTCAGGACATAGATGATCTCGAAGGTTTTGGGGGGAATGTTCAAAGCCGTGACCGCTTGGCGGAATCTGAGTTCGTCCAGGGCGAGGGCGTCCACGCGGCCGGATTCGAGCAATTGTATGGCATGTGCGGCGTTGGATGCGTAGGTCGGAACGAATCCGGCGCGGAGCATTTTCGAGGCCGCCGCTATGTCGCGAAGGGAGGCGATTCGGCTTCCGGTGAGGTTCTTGAGGGAATCCGTCTTCAGGTGACGCGAGCGCAACGAGAAGAGGGCAAGCCGCCCCTTGACGATCGGCCCTACCCATTTGAAGGATTTTTCCCGTTCCGCCGTGCGGTACATCGAAAAGATCATGATGTGCGGGTCGAGCTGAAGGGTATCGTATACGCGAGGCCAGGGCATGACCTGGATGGGTTGCTCCGGCACGCCCATTTCCTTCCAGAGCAGCTTGAGCAGGGACACGGCCAACCCGGCGGGCTTGCCATCAATGGTATAGCTTAAGGGCCTGAACTCTTCGGTCAGGTAAGTTAGATTCCCGGCGTCATCGGGTTCCTGGGCGAAACCGGGAGACGCGAGAAGCAGTCCCGCAAGAAGCAAGACCGCGATAAGGAATATGGTGATCCGCATATGATAATGATAACCGCTTGAAGAATGGAAGGCAAGCGGCCGCGCAGGGGCGGACGTGAGCGGAGAGGGGGGGGAGGCTCAGGCCGGAATGCGGATGGCCGTTGTCCGGCCGGGGGCGCGTCAGCGGCTACGCAGGGTGAGCATGAGGTCCGTTCCCACTGGTTCGCATTCCGCGATGCGGAAATCGAGTGCCTGGGACATGGCCGCGGCCTTGCGGCCGGAGTAGGCCGCCGGGGCGGAGTCGTCGCCGAGAATGCGCGGCGCCACGAAATGGATGAGCTCGTCGGCCAGTCCCTGTTCTATGAGGGCCAGGGCCAGTCGGCCGCCGCCTTCGCACAGGGTGTAGTGGCAGCCGCAGTCGTAGCGCAGCCGTTCGAAACCGCAGGATAGGGCAAGGGAACCCGCCCGGCCGGGCAAGGGCCAGACCGAGGTGCCGCGCCGCCGCAGGACATCGGCCTGGGGACTGCGGGCGGCGGTCTGTGAGGTCATGAAGATGGCCCGTTCCGGCCGGTCACGCAGCAGGGTGAAGCGGCTCGGGTCGTCGGGCAGTCGGGAGGAGATGATCACTCCGAAGGGCTGGACGAAGTCCTCGGGCAGGTCGTCCATCCGGCAGGTCAGGCTCGGATCGTCCGCATAAAAGGTGTTGCCGCCGACAATGACCGCGCCCACCATGGCGCGCAGGGCGTGCACCCTGGCAAAGGATTCGGGACAGGAGACCGGCTCGGGCCTGCGGGAGGCGGCCGCGATCTTGCCGTCCAGCGTGGCGGCCATCTTGAGGATGTTGTAGGACGAGTGGGTTCGCTGCCAGAGCAGGAAATCGTCGATCAGGTCCAGGCATTTCCGTTCGAGCACGCCCACCGTGACCTTGATGCCGTGGGCGCGCAGTTTTTCCACGCCGCCGGCGGCCACCGGGTTGGGGTCGCGGGTTCCGACCACCACCTCGGCCACGCCCGCCTCGATGAGCGCTTCGGTGCACGGCGGGGTTTTGCCGTGGTGGTTGCACGGTTCCAGGGTGACGAACATGGTCGCGCCGCGCGGGTCCACGCCCGAGGCGCGGGCGGCGGCCAGGCATTCCCGCTCGGCGTGCGGCTTGCCGAACCGGGTGTGCCATCCCTCGGCGGCCACTTTGCCGTCGCGGACCAGCACGGCCCCCACGCACGGGTTCGGGGCCGTGGCTCCGCGTCCCCGCCGGGCCAACTCAACGGCCCGGGCCATGAATCGTTCGCTAGCTGAAGTCGCCTTCCATGAAAACATGGTTCACTCCGGCTTCGACGAGCATGGCTTCGGACAGCTCGTCTGGATAGTTCTCGCTGTAGTAGATGTTCTTCACGCCGCAGTTGATGAGCATCTTGGTGCACAGGATGCAGGGCTTGGTGGTGCAGTAGATGTCGCATCCCTTGAGGTCCAGCCCGTTGGTGGCGGCCTGGATGATGACATTCTGTTCAGCGTGCAGGCCCCGGCAGAGTTCGTGGCGTTCGCCCGAAGGAATGCCGAGACGGTCGCGCAGGCAGCCCACTTCTTCACAGTGGGCTATGTTGGTGGGTACGCCGTTGTATCCGGTTGCCAGGATGCGCTTGTCGCGCACGGCGATGGCGCCCACGGCGCGGCGGGTGCAAGTGGAGCGCTGGGCCACAAGATGGGCGATGCGCATGAAATATTCCGGCCAGGGCAATCTGTTGGGCATGTGGGGTCCTCGTTCGTTGCGAAGTGGAGCTTGGTTCGGTCCACCTATCATTTCTCTTGCCGAAAGGGAACGGCCGAGGCCGGGCCGGACCCGGATGGAAGAGGGAAAAACAGCCCCGGCCACAGAGGTGCGGCCGGGACCGTGGGAAGGCGTGTGCGCCCGGACCGGGCGCGATGCTAGATTCCTCAGCCGCCGCCGGAGCCGCAGCCGCCCCCTTGCAGGGCATCGAGGTTGGGACCGCCGCCGTCCACCTTGGCGCGGCAGGCGCTCATGATTTTTTCCGTATCCTCCGAGCCGCATTTGGGGCAGGTCACGTCCGTTTCCGCGCCCAGGACAAGCTCCTCGAATTCGTTTCCGCATTGTTTACAGATATATTCATAGATAGGCATGATTGTAACTCCGTGGCCCATGTGGTTTTTCGATGCTTCTTAGGTTGTGCCGCAGTCACGGTTTGTCAAGGGAGGCCGCTTGCACTTTGCACAGGATGTGTGCAGAGTGTGTGAACTAATCTGCACAAAAAAATGTGCACCACAGGCGTAGCGTATTGAAAAGAAGTAATAATTCTTGGTGATTATATTTTTGGCACGCCCCATGCTTTATGACAAGCAGAATGTCACACACTCATTTACCTGTTTGCATGAACGCATAAACTATTAGGAGGCAGACACATGTCCAAGAAAAACATCACCATCTCCGCTTTGGCTGCGGCCCTGGTCCTGAGCATGGCGGCCTTCGCGCTGGCCGGTCCCGGCCAAGGGCGCGGATTCTCCGGCCCGTGCGCCGGTCCCGGCTACGGCCCTGGCGCCATGTACAATCAACTGACCCCCGAGAAGCAGGCCCAGGCCGACGCCATCGTCGACAAATATGAGCCGCAGTTCGAGGCCGTCCGTAACCAGATCTGGGTCAAACGCTCCACGCTTCAGGCCATGATCAACAGCGGCAAGGCTGACGAAGCGGCCATCGCCAAGCTGGTTGAGGGCATCTCCGAGCAGCGTAGCAAGATGTTTGAACTGCGCAAGGCCATGGGCGATGAGCTGGTCCAGGCCACCGGCATCGCCGCCTTTGGCGATTGCCCCCGCCGCGGTCCCGGCTACGGTCGCGGATACGGCCCCGGCATGGGCGACGGCTCCGGTCCCGCTCGCGGCTACGGCCAGGGCATGGGCTCCGGTCAGGGCATGAACCGGGGAATGTTCTAGATCGTTGAATTGAGGCAGTATTTCCGATAACCCGGAAAACAGGATATTGCGGGGCAGGAGGCGTGGGGCCGCCTGTCCCGCATATGATCGTCGGCAGACGTTGGCGGGATGCCGGAAATTTGCGGCAACGCATCACTTTTTCGAGGAGGCCCTGGATGTTCAGAAAAATCACGTCCCTTACCGCACTTATTTCTTTTCTCGTCACGCTCGTCACCAGCGTGATTTTGTACATCGTGCCTGAGGGCCGGGTGGCCTACTGGGCCGATTGGCATCTGCTGGGCATGACCAAGACGCAATGGGGCGACGTTCACACCACGGTGGGCACCCTGTTCCTCATCGCCCTGCTTCTGCACATCTGGCTCAACTGGAAGCCCCTCATGAACTACATGAAGAACCGGGCCCGCGATCTGGTGGTCATGACGACGCCCATGATCGTCAGCTTGGTTCTGGTCTTTGTGGTTTTCGCGGGTACTCTCTTCGGGCTGCCTCCCATGAGCACGCTGCTGGACTTCGGTGCGCAGATCAAGGAAGACGCCACCGCGACATACGGCAATCCGCCTTATGGTCACGCCGAGACCAGCCCGCTGAAGAAGTTCTGCGGATTTCTCGGGTTGGATGTGGACCTGGCCCTGAGCGCCCTGCGCGAGGCCGGGTTCGACGAGTCCGTGAACGAGGATTCGCTGATAAAGGACATCGCCCGGTCGCGTGGCGTGAGCCCGCAGTATATTTATGACATCATCCGGGCCAAGCAGGGCGGCGATCCGTTTTCCCTGATGCCCGTCCAGCCGCCCGAGGGCACCGGCAAGATGACGGTCGCCGTGATCTGTTCTTCCTACGGCCTGGAGCTCGAAGAGGTCCTGGCGCGGCTCAAGAACGCGGGCATCGACGCCGCCCCGGAGAGCTCCTTCAAGACCCTGGCCGCCGAACACGACATGTCTCCCATGGATATCTACAAGATCGTCAAGGGCGAGTAGGGCGGGTATGGAAGTAGTTCACCCGGAAGAAAGGGAGAAGGGGCCTCTTGTAGCCCTTGTCCTGGCCCTCATCGTGCTTGGCCTCGGCAGTCTGTACCTGACTTGGCAGTCCATTGCCCAGCAGCGCAAGATCGTCGAGGACCACATGATAATGACCGGCAACTCCATTTTGCGCGGCGTGGACAACAACATCTTCCGCATCGCCCGCACCCTGCGCATGGGCGGTCAGTCCTCGCCTCTTTTCCGGACCATGACGGAAGAGCTTTTCACCGAGCTCGCCAAGTCCGAGGACATAGAGTTCGTCACCCTGTTCGACCGCTCCGGACGGCCCATCGTGACCTCCGTGAAAAAGGACAATCATCCCATTTTCCAACTGCCGGACGCCGTGGCCGAGGACATCGAACCCGGCCGGGCCTGGCACGTCATGGCCGAGGTGGACAAGACCAACGTGCTGCTGTCCGGGCTTCAGGTCCGTTCCGGCATCGCGGCTCTGCTCGGCGTGGACCCCGTTGACGGGGAACCGTCGTCGGGACGGGGCGGGCAGGGCCGGGGCATGGGGCAGAACATGGGGCCCGGCATGGGCCAGGGCATGGGGCCGGGGATGATGTTCGACGAATCCCAGTCCCAGGTTTACCTGGTGGTGGGGCTCAATGCCGAAAAGCACATGCGCCAGTTCCGCCAGTACCGGCAGGCCGCCACCTATCAGACGGGGTACGTCTTTCTCGCCGCCGTGGTCCTCTGGTCCCTGGCGTTCGCCTATCTGCGCCGCCGGGGCGCGAGCCGCAAGCTCGTCCGCCTGGAGCGGTTCCAGAACAAGCTGCTGGATAACATGCCGGACGGCCTGGTCACTCTGGCCGAGACCGGCGAGATACTGGCCGCCAACCGTTCGGCGAGGCAGCTCCTCGCTCCTGGGCCGGACGAGGAGTCCGGGGCCGTTTCCGAGGCCGGGGCCGAAAACAAGCCCGGCGGGAAGAACGGCAAACCGTCCGGAAAGAAGAGCGGGAAAAGCGCCGGAAAGAAAAACGGGGACGCCCCCGCGCCGCCGCCCGAGATCGTGGGCGGATACTGGCAGGATTTCGACTTCGGCCTGCAGACCAATGAAACCCGGCCGTCCGGTTCCGTGGAATGGGAACAGTTCGACTATCAGGGCCGTCAGTTGGAGATTCTGTTCCTGCCGTTCCAGGAGCATGACGACGACGCCGCGCCCGAGCTGGGCCAGCGTCTCGTGCTCATCCGCGACCGTACGCAGATCCGCTCCCTGGAGGAAGACCTGAACGAGGCCAAGCGGCTGGCCGCCATCGGCTCTCTGGCCGCGGGCGTGGCTCATGAGGTGCGCAATCCGCTTTCCTCCCTGCGCGGTTTCGCCCAGCTCTTCGCCACCAAGCTCAAGGGCCAGGCTCCGCTCGACCAGTACGCCGCCGCCATGGTCCAGGAGGCGGATCGCCTCAACCGGGTGGTCACGGATCTCCTCTATCTGGCCCGGCCGCGCCAGCTCGACCCGTCGTTCATCGACCTGTTCAAGGTGGGCGACTCCCTCAGGCAGCTCATGCGCTTCGATTTCGAGGACAAGCAGATCGAGCCGGAGTTCGATTTCGGCCCCGAGCCGGTCTGGGCAGATCCCGACGCGCTCAGGCAGGTCCTGCTCAATCTCATTTCCAACAGCCTGGACGCCATTCAGGGGTGCGCCGACTGCGACAAGCCCGGCCATGTCCGCCTGGTTTCCATGCGCGGGCACGAGGGCGTTTGGATTATCGTGGCCGATGACGGGCCCGGAATGGACCCTGAAATTCGCGACGACGTCTTCAAGCCGTTCGTCACGGGCAAGAAGACCGGCACCGGCCTGGGTCTTGCCATCGTCCACAACATCATGCGCGCCCACAAGGGCCGGGTAATCATCGAATCCGAACCCGGTGCGGGAACCGAGATGAAGCTCTTCTTTCCCGACCCGCAGCACCGGGAAGACAAGGAATAGCCATGAATGAAGAACGTATTGCGCTGATCGTCGACGACGAGCCGGGCCATCGGATGATGGTTCGGGCCGTGCTGGAGGATGACGGCTGGATCGTGCTCGAAGCCGAGTCCGGCGAGCGAGCCCTGACCGTGCTGGCCGAGGAAGCCGAAGCCGACACCTTCCCCGATGTGGCCATGGTGGACATGAAGATGCCCGGCATGGACGGGATGCAGTTGCTCAAGGAGTTGCAGGTCCGGCGGCCGAGTATGCCCGTGGTCCTGCTGACCGCTTTCGGCTCCGTGGGGTCCGCCGTGGACGCCATGAAGCGCGGGGCCTTCGATTACCTGACCAAGCCCGCCGACAACGACGAGCTTACCGCCGTGCTCGGCAAGGCCTTCGAATACCATAAGCTGCTCGACGAGAACGCCCGGCTGCGCGCCGAGGTGGGCAGCGAGCCCGATTTCATCGGGGCCAGTCCCGGCATCGAGCGGGTTCGCGACCTCATAGGCCAGGCCGGTCCCGCCGAGGCCACGGTGCTTATCCTTGGTCAAAGCGGCACCGGCAAGGAGCTGGTGGCCGAGGGACTGCATCGGGCCAGCCAGCGGGCGGACAAGCCGCTCATCAAGGTCAATTGCGCGGCCCTGCCCGACGACCTCCTCGAATCCGAGCTTTTCGGCTATGAGAAGGGGGCTTTTACGGGCGCGGTCAAGGACAAGCCCGGCCGGTTCCAGTTGGCCGATGGCGGCACCCTGTTTCTGGACGAGATCGGCGAAATGCCTGCCGCGCTCCAGGCCAAGCTTTTGCGCGCGTTGCAGGAGAAGACTATCGAGCCGCTCGGTTCGGTGCGCACCATCCAGGTGGACGCCCGCATCATCGCGGCCACCAACCGCAACCTCAAGAGGGAGGTCGAGGCGGGACGGTTCCGTGAAGACCTCTACTACCGTCTGGCCGTACTTGAAATCCGTATTCCGCCGCTGTGCGAACGCAAGGAGGACCTGCCGCTTTTGGTCAGCTTCCTGCTTCGCCGCCTGGGCAACAAGAACAACAAGATCATCCGCACTGTGACCCCGGCTTTTCTCGACGCCCTGTCCGGCTACGATTGGCCCGGCAACGTCCGCGAGCTTGAGAACGTGCTGGAGCGCGCGCTCATTCTCTCCCGGTCCGACGCCCTCGGCCCGGACCTTCTGCCGCCGCAGATCACCGGCGCGCGCGAAAACGCCATGGATATGGAATACGTCCACGGGGCGCGTCACGCACCCACCCCGGCCAACCTGGAAGAGGCGGAAAAACAGGCCATCATCCAGGCCCTTGAGGAAAACGGCAACCACCGCGAACGCACCGCCGAAGCCCTCGGCATCAGTCGCCGCACTTTGCAATACAAGTTGAAAAAATACGGCCTCACCCGCCGCTAGACGAAAAATGCGTGGGAATCACCCCACGCATTTTTTTATCTTTTCCCCTTCCCTCATCTATCCCGCCGAAGGCGCGATAAACAGTTTTGGAGAGTCCGGAGAACCTTTTTCAAAAGGTTCTTTGGCGGGGCCCGGGGCAGCGCCACGACCGCCGGAGGCGTTCCCTACGTCAGGGCGTGTTCCCTGATCTCGTCGAGCCGGGCCAGGTAGTCGGCCCGATAGAACGATCCGTTGGCGGTGAAGGTTTCGGCGGCCGGACGGTGGGCGTCGCAGAAGGTGGCCAGGAGCGGATTCCTGAAAATGCGTCCGTAGGCGCGAATCATGTGCAGGGTATTGTGGCAGACGGGCATGAACTCGCCGGATGCGGCCAGCAGGGGGGTGCGGTCCCGGCCGAGGTCCATGAAGAAACTGGCCACGGCCTCGGCCCAGGGGTAGTTGCTCTCGGTGGCGAAACGGTCGATGACGGCTTCGTCATCCAGGGCTGCCGGCCGCCATGGGCGGTTCCATTCAGCGGGCACGGTCTCGTGCGGTTCGTACCGTATCTCGCCGGTTTCGGCGAAGGCCGCGATCTTGTCGGCGAGAACGGCCCAGATGGGGCCGATGTGCTCCACGTCGCGGGAGGCGCGAAGCCCGACCACCGCGCCGTCTTGTTCCTCCAGTTTGATTTTGAGGAATGGGCAATGGGATTCGATGCCTTCGCCCGTGTCGCGCCGGATGCCGCCGAAAACGCGGTTCATGTCGAGTATGTGTACGTCAAGTTCGCGTTGCCAGACCGCGTAGTGGGCCGGGGCTTCGCGGCTCAGATCGTCCCATCCCGGAAGATAGGATTGCGGGGACGGGCCAAAGGCGGGGTAGTGGTTGAGCCGCGCCATGACCAGTATGGGCGTTTCAGGGAGTTGTTCGCGGGCCTGCGAGAGAAGGCGACCGAATCGCTGGAGATAGGAGGTCGGATTGGGCGCGATGGGACGGCACTGCCCGTTGATCCAGGCGGCCAGCTCAGGTCTTCCCGCGCAGGCAGCCGGGTTCAGGTGGAAGATGAAACCGTCGTTGTGCAGGAAGAGAGGGGCTGTTTCATGGAACAGGTTCAGGACCAGGAGCTCGGGCGCGTCGTCGAGGCCCGGCAGTTCGAACTGGTATTCCGGCAGCCGTCCGTTGAAGATGTCATCCGGACCATGCAGGCGGGCCTGCCGCGCGAGTTCGGGCGGTATTCCGCCGGGATGGCTGGCGTGGGTCATGGGCGAGGCGAGAGGTCGGTGGGCAACGGGCAGGCCAAGGGCGGCCACGGCCTTGCCGAGGAATTCCATTTGACAGTTGCCCAGAAAGTGCAGCATTCTTATCCTCGCGAAATCGTTAATGTCATTGTTTCATACGCAGCAAAGAAGCGCAGGGCAAGCCATGGCCAAACTGACCATTGAAACCTTCATCCTTGGTCCGGACGAGACCAACTGCTATCTGGTGAGCATGGGCGGGAAGGCCGTGGTCTTCGATGTGGGCCTGGAGCCGGACCGTCTTGTCGAGCGCATCACGGCTCTCGGCCTGAAACTGGATGCCGTGTTTCTGACCCATTTCCATATGGACCATATCGGCGGGGTCAAGGAACTCCTTGAGGCCCATCCCGCTCCGGTCTACGCCAGCCCGGAAGACGAGTTCCTCAAGGAGCTTTCCTTCGAGGCGGGCGGCAACCGGGAATTCGTTCCCTACATCGATTTCGCCTACACCCCCATCGGGCCGGGCAGGCGCACCGCGCTGGGCCAGCCGATGTTCGTTCTGGACACCCCGGGGCACACGCCGGGCAGCCTGTCCTATTTTTTCCCCGCCGCCGGGTGCGTGTTCGTGGGCGATCTGCTGTTTATGATCGCGGTGGGCAGGACCGACCTGCCGCGCGGCAGCTCCTCGGCCCTGCTCGGCTCCATCCGTTCACGCATCTTCACCCTGCCCGAGGACACCCGCGTCTATGCCGGCCACGGCCCCATGACCACGGTGCGCCACGAGAGGGAAAACAACCCGCATTTCATATTCAGTTGATCGCGACAGGCGATTTTTCCCGTTCGTGACCGTCCTTTGCGTCGGCTTTGTTCGCGTGGGGGCTTGATTCAGCGCGAGATCAAGGGCATACAGGCGATAGGGCCGAAGTCCCGGCCCGTCCCGTTTCGAGGTCTGGAACAAAGGAGATTTGCCGTGCCTGCCAAAATCTTGTCCGCTGTGTTGGTCTGTTTCCTGTCTCTGGTAATCGCCCTGCCGTGCGCGGCGGAGGAGGAGAAAGACGTTTCCAAGTGGGGTACCGTGACCGGCCAGGCCCGGCTCTACTATTTCACACAGCGGAACAAGACCACGGGCGATGATTACGACAATGTAAAGGAATCATTGGCTATCGGCGGTTATCTCAAATACGAGACCCCCTGGCTGGGCGACCACTTCGGCGTGGCGGCCGCCTTGTACGGCACCGCGCCCGTGACCGGCGAGCTCAACCAGAAGGACCAGGGCGGGACCGGGTTGCTCAGTCCGGACAACGAAGGGTTCGCGGTCCTGGGCGAGGCCTACCTCAAGGTCCGTGTCGAGGAGACCGAGGCGCGGTTTTGGCGGCAGCGCATCGAGAGCCCGTTCATCAACAGCAATGACAGCCGGATGCTCGCCCAGACCTTTGAGGCGTATGGCCTGAAATCCTCGGACATCGACACGCTTGAGCTGTCCGTTTTTTGGGTGGACAAGGAAAAGGCCCGCGATACCGAACTGTTCAAGTCGATGACCGAGATGGCGGGGCTGGACGAACAGGGCGGCGTGTTCATGGCCGGAGCCGATTGGACTCCCGGGAAGGACCTGCCCATGCGGTTCTGGAATTATTACGCCCCGAACCTGGACAACACCTTCTTCACGCAGATCAAGTACACCTTCGGCGATCCCGATGGGGTGCGCTACGGCTTGCTTTTTCAGGGCGTGGACCAGCGCAGCGTGGGAGACCAATTGGGCGGGGACTACACCACGGGCGAGGTTGGGCTCATGGGGTCCCTCATGTTCGCCGGGATCACCTTCGACCTCGGCGGGACCGTGGTGGACGGTTCGCAGGGCATCCGGAATTCCTGGGGCACTTATCCGTTCTTCAACAACCTGATGGCCTACTATTTCAACCGGGCCGGGGAGAAGTCGCTCTACCTCGGGTTGGCCTACGATTTTTCACGCATCGGGGCCAAGGGGTTTTCGGCCAACATCAAGACCGCCTTCGGCGATACTCCGGACTCGGGCAGCAACGCCTCCTATGACCGCGACGAGTACACCCTGAATTTGAATTACGCCTTTGACGGCGATCTCGAAGGATTCTCCATCCTCAACCGTTGGTCGTATCAGGACGCGGACGAGGACATGGGCGGCAAGGACGGCTTCCAGGTGCGGCTCCGGCTGCAATACGATTTCCAACTGCTTTAGAAATGGTCGGAAGCGGCGGGGATGGAAGAAAAATCGCTTCATGTTCCTTGGCTTATTTATTATGTTGACGGCGGCTGGCTTCCATAACCTCCGAGGATCGACAGATGGCAGAAGAAAGCGTTCCGGTGAAGGAAAACACGGCGGTTGCGCCGGAAATTCATGAAGCGGCGAAGAAGTTGCTGACCAGGCGGTTCAAGTTCATCCGGAAACCGGACGACTCTCTGAAACGGCTGGCGCGGCTTGGCGTCAAGCGCGTGGCCGCGGATATGGCCGCCCACCCGCAACGTTACCGGGAGCCTGAGCCGGAAGCGCCCCTGCCCGAGGTCAGCCCGCTGGACCCTCTGGACATCCTGCGCAAGGATCACCAGCTCCCGGCCCTGCCCCAGGTATTTCTCGAATTGCAGCAGGCCATCGGCTCCCGGTCCACATCGGCCGACGACCTGGCCGAGATCATCAGTCGGGACCCCGGCCTGACCGCCTTCCTCCTGCGTATGGTCAACTCCGCCTTCTACTCCCTGCCCATGCAGATCGACACCATCTCGCGGGCCGTCACCGTGGTCGGCGTGAATCAGCTCTCCACCCTGGCCGTCGGCACTTCGGTCATGTCCCTGTTCAAGGACGTGCCCGCCGACGTCATCGACATGGAGCAATTCTGGAAACATTCCATCTGCTGCGGCCTCATCGCCCGGCGGCTGTGCCGCATGTCCGGCAAGGGCGACCCGGAACGGGCCTTTGTTTCCGGCCTGCTGCACGACATCGGCCAGCTTATTCTCCTTCAGGTGGAGCCGGAGAGGGCCACGGCCGTCCACGCCCATGCCCGGGCCAAGGACGCCGTGCTCTTCGCCGAGGAAAAGACTTTGCTCGGTTTCGACCACGCCACCCTGGGCGGGATGCTCCTGCGCAAGTGGAACTTCCCTTACGTCCTGGTCTCTGCGGTGCTTGAACATCATCATCCCAAGCCCGGGCACAAGGAAGCCGAGCCGCTTCTGGTGCACTGCGCCGAGACCCTCGCCACCGGCCTGGGCGTCGGCTCCAGCGGAGAGTTCTTTGTTCAGCCTCCATCCCCGGAGGCGTGGGCCTCCATGAACTTCACGCCCGAACAGATGGACGAGATGGTCGAGGACCTGGACGAGGAATTGGAAGAGGCGTTCTCCATTCTCCTGGATAGGTAAACCGCCTTCGCAAAGGGCTATCCGACCCGTCTGGAACGTTTGCCTTCCGCGCGCCGTGTTTGACAACTCGCGCGGCAGGCCGTAGATGTTCCGACCGAACCCGAATCAACGGAGGTTTTGCCATGCGTGAAAAAGTTGAGGCCGTGCTGGACAAGATCCGGCCCATGCTGCAGGGCGACGGCGGCGATGTGGAGCTGGTGGATATCACCGACTCCGGTATCGTCAAGGTCCGCCTGACTGGAGCCTGCAAAGGCTGCCCCATGTCCCAGATGACCCTCAAGAACGGCATCGAACGGATCGTTCTCAAGGAAATCCCCGAAGTAAAGGGCGTCGAAGCCGTATAGCGGAAGACGCTTCCCCCGGACCCTGTTTTTCCCTTTCTTCCCCATTTGATGCGTCGCCGCATAAAGGGGAGGTGGCGGGTAAATGGGGCGGAGGGCGGCATTCGACATATTACATACTAAGAACATCCGCCGCGTTCGCACCTTCCGCGAAGCGGCGGTAAAAAAGTTTTGGAGATTCTCGGAAACCTTTTTTAACAGGCTTCCGAGCCGCCGGAGGCATTCTCATGACCAAAGTCGTTTCCCGTTTCGCGCCGAGCCCGACCGGGTTCCTGCATATCGGCGGTGCCCGCACCGCACTGTTTTCCTGGCTTCTTGCCCGGTCCATGGGCGGGGAGTTCCGTTTGCGCATCGAAGACACGGACCGTGAGCGGTCCACCCAGGAGGCCACGGACGCCATCATCGACTCCATGCGCTGGCTCGGGCTTGAGCACGACGGCGAGATTGTCTTTCAGTCCGACCGCTCCGAGCGGCACAACGAGGTTATCGACCAGCTTCTCGCCTCGGGCCACGCCTATTACTGTCAGTGCAGCAAGGAGGACGTGGACGCCATGCGCGAGAAGGCCATGCGGGAAGGCCGCAAGCCCAAGTACGACGGCACCTGCCGCGAAAAAGGGCTGACCTCGGGCGTGGTCCGTCTCAAGACCCCGCAGGAGGGCGCCACCGGCTACAAGGACATGGTCAAGGGATTCATCTCGGTGGAGAATTCCGAGATGGACGACATGATCCTGCGCCGTACGGACGGAACCCCCACCTACAACCTGGCCGTGGTGGTGGACGATCACGACATGGGCGTGAATCATGTGCTGCGCGGCGACGACCACGTGAACAACACCCCGCGACAGATCCTCATCTATCGCGCCATGGGTTGGGACGTGCCGGAATTCGGTCATGTTCCCATGATCCTCGGCCCGGACAAGAAAAAGCTTTCCAAGCGTCACGGCGCGCTGTCGGTCATGGAATACGAGAAGATGGGCTACCTGCCCGAGGCCGTGACCAACTACCTGGCCCGGCTGGGATGGTCCCATGGCGATCAGGAGCTGTTCACCATGGACGAGATGATCGAGTTCTTCTCCACCGACGGCCTGGGCAATTCCCCGTCGGTCTTTGACCTGACCAAATTCGAATGGGTCAACGGCCAGTACATGCAGAAGGCCGACCCGGACCGTCTGGCCGGGATGCTCTGTGATTTCCTGGCCCGCGAGGTGGGCGAGGAAGAGGCCAAGTCCGTGACCCGCGAGCAGTTCGCCCGCATCGCGCCGCTGTTGCAGCCCCGCGCCAAGTCCCTGCTCGACATGCTGGAGCAGGCCCGCCCGTTTATCGTGGACGCCTCGTTCCTGCCTTACGACGAGAAAGCGGTGAAGAAATTCCTGACCGATGAGACCAAACCCCTGCTCGCGGAGATCGCCGATCGCATGGAAGGCCTGGACGAGTTTACCGAACAGGCCCTGGAGGAACTGCACCGCCAGTTCATCGAGGAAAAGGACATCAAGTTCAAGGTCGTGGCCCAGCCCATTCGTGTGGCCATCACCGGCAAGACCCAGTCGCCCGGCCTGTTCGAGACCATGATCGTGCTCGGCAAGGAACAGACGCTGGCCCGAATCAGAAGGGCGGTCGAGCTGTAGCCCGCCGCGTCGGATAGAAATTGACTGAAAGGCCCCCGTCGGAAAGATTCCGGCGGGGGCCTTCGTTCGGGGTGGTGCTCCGTCAGCCGTTGCGCAGTTTGTCCTTCATGGCGAGAAACGTGCTCGTATCAATCTCGCCGGAAGCATAGCGGCGTTTGAGGATTTCCTCCGGCGTTGCGGATTCCGGAGGCATGGCGGGTTTGTGGAATAGTCGCACCAGGATATATATTATCAGCCCCAGCACCAGGAATTGGACTATACCCCCGTGGAGGAAGCTCATTGAGCCGAACCAACCGCCGGACCCTTCGCCGAATCGGAATCCCGGGCCGGAACACCAGGTTCCGAGTGAAGTCAAAAATTCCATGATCTCTCCAGAGCTTGTTTGCTTGGAAGAAAGCATGGACTGTGCCAAACTGATTTGTCAGCTATTTCGGTGTATTGCCGTTAGGGGGCAGTGGGGGGAATGGTGCAGATGTGCAGACCCTTGCGTGCAGAGGCTACACAAAGTTGCACAAAGGGGAGGGGAGAGATGAAGAAGGAAGATCTCAGCAGGACGATGGACGCAAAAAAGTTGCCGCCGAAAAAAAGTTTCGGCGACAACTTCTTGCCATCGAAATGTGCTGCACTTTAGGCTTCGGACTTCTTGGCAGCCACGGGCTTGACCACTGCGCCATTGCGGATGCAGCGGGTGCAGGCCTTGATGCTGACGACCTGGCCGGATTCCAGCTGATGACGAACCTTCTGCAGGTTGGGCATGAAGCGGCGCTTGGTCTTGATGTGGGAATGGCTGACATTGTTGCCGGTCTGGGGACCCTTTCCACAAATATCGCAAACCTGAGACATTGCGACCTCCTAATGTATTCTAAGGAAATAATTCGTTTTCGTACTTGCAAGGCCGCCTGGTTCTGGTAGCTTCTCCGGGCAGCGGGAGAGAATCCTTACCGAGCCCTGAAGCAAATGGCAAGGGTTTTTTTCTTGACATGGGATTTTATTACCATATAGGAAGCACCGGTTGTCCGGCCGTGGAGCCGGGCCGAAGACGGAGTGCGACATGGTTGAATATTGGCTGACTATCAGCGACATTGCCGCGGAGGGCGGGAACTTCACCTTCGACGACCAGGATTTCTGGCGCGATGCGTGGCGTGCGTTCAAATTGGACATTCGTCCGGGCCGCGACCTTGTGGCCGAGTATTCCGTTTTGCCCCAGTCCGACGACGGGGCGTTGGTACGCGGCACTCTCAAGGGCGCCGTCATGCTGACCTGTGACCGTTGCGCCGAACATTTCGAATACGGAATCGACGTGAATTTCGATGCCTTCGAGCAGTTGCCCGATGGCGACGAGGGCGAAGGCGATCCCCGGGTGCGCCTGGATAATGGTCAGCTTCAGCTCGACATGGGCGCGATCCTCTGGGAGGAGTTCGCCCTGGCCCTGCCGTTCAAGCCCCTGTGTGGGGAGTCCTGCAAGGGCGTCTGTCCCGGATGCGGCGTCGACCTCAATACCGGCGAGTGCACTTGCGAGCGGGATGAGGGTGACGAAAGGCTTGCGGTTTTCCGCAACTTGAAGATAAAGTAACGCCCTTGCCCGGAGCTTCGGCTTCGCGGCATTCGGTTGAGAACAAATCAATACGAGGTATATATCATGGCTGTCCCCAAGAAGAAAACGTCCAAGTCCCGCAAGGGTATGCGCCGCGCTCACGATAAGGTTGCCGCTCCCAACGTTATTTACTGCGAGTGCGGTGAGCCCACTCTGCCCCATCGCGCCTGCTCTGTCTGCGGCTCCTACAAGGGTCGTCAGGTCATTGACGGCGAAGATGCCTAGCAGCGTGGGAATCCCGGCGCCGCGCATTGCCGTGGACGCCATGGGGGGAGATTTCGGGCCCGGCGTTGTCGTGCCCGCTGCGGTGGCCGCCGCGCGCGAGGGTATTGCCGTCGTGCTTGTCGGAGACGGCGAGCGCGTCCGAGCCGAGCTCGGCAAGCTCGATACCAAGGGGCTGGACATAGATGTTGTCCACGCCTCCCAGGTGGTCGAGATGGACGACAAGCCCGCCGACGCGCTCAGGCGCAAAAAGGATTCTTCCATTCAGGTGGCCTGCCGCCTGGTCAAGGAAGGCAAGGCTCACGGCGTGGTCTCGGCCGGACATTCCGGCGCCACCGTGGCCTGCGGCATGTTCATCCTGGGTCGCATCCCGGGCGTGCAGCGTCCTGCCCTGGCCGGCATCATGCCCACCGAGAAGAACCCCGTGGTGCTTATCGACGTTGGTGCCAACGTCGATTCCAAGCCCCAGCATCTCCTTCAGTTCGGCCTTATGGCCGACGTCCTGGCCCGGCACGTCCTGGGCGTCAAGGACCCGTCCGTGGGCATCCTGTCCATCGGCGAGGAGGAGGGCAAGGGCAACGCCGCCGTGCGCGAGGCTTTCGATCTGCTCAAGCGCTCGCAGATGCGGTTCATCGGCAACGTCGAGGGGCGCGATATTTTCACCGGTGAGGTGGATATCGTCGTCTGCGACGGCTTTGTCGGCAACGTCGCCCTGAAGCTTTCCGAGGGATTGGCCCGCTCATTGAGCCGAATTCTCAAGGACGAGCTCAAGTCGAGCTGGCTGTCCATGCTCGGCACGCTGCTCTCCTTCGGCGCCTTCAAGCGGTTCAAGAAGCTTGTCGATTACGCCGAATACGGCGGAGCCCCCCTGCTCGGCCTGCGTGACATCGTCATTGTCGCGCATGGCAAGTCCAATGAGTTGGCCATGACCAACTGCATTCGCATGGCCGCCACCAGCGTGCGCAACAATGTGCATGGCCATCTGGCGGACGGCCTGGCCGCCCACAAGGATCTGGCGGCCAAGCCCGACAGAAACGCTGCCTGACACATCCCGCGTTCCGCGGGATGTGAAAGATCTTGCGCAGCTTGACCGCGCCATACCGTTGGCATAAACACCGATTCCATGATCAATTCCATCCTTCGCGGCTTTGGCCTGTACGCCCCTGAAAAGGTATTGACCAACGCCGACCTTGAAAAAATAGTCGACACCACGGACGAGTGGATCACCTCTCGTACCGGGATCAAGCAAAGGCACCTCGCCGCCGAGGGTGAGGCCACGTCCGATATGGCCTACGAAGCCTCCAAAAAGGCGTTGGCCGAGGCGGGCATCGATCCCTCCGAACTGACGCACATCGTCTGCGCCACCTTCACCCCGGACTCCATGATTCCGTCCGCCGCCTGCCGCCTGCAGGAAAAGTTCGGGATCACGGGTCAGATGTGCCTGGACGTTCAGGCGGCCTGCTCGGGCTTTCTCTACGCCCTGCAGACCGCGCGCGGCTATCTTTGCCTGGAGCCCGACGCCAAGATTCTGGTCGTCGCCAGCGAGATTCTCTCCCGGCGCATGAACTGGGAGGACAGGTCCACCTGCGTCCTGTTCGGCGATGCTTCGGGCGCGGCGGTGATGACCGCCGGACAGCCTGGCGACGGTCCCGAGGTGCTGGACATCAAGCTCGCGGCCGACGGATCGCTGGGCGACCTGCTCACGGTCAACGGCGGCGGCTCCGCTTACTCCTACAAGCTGGGCGAGGCCATCGGGCCCGAGTATTTCGTCGAGTTTCAGGGACGCGAGGTCTTCAAGCACGCCGTGCGCAGCATGACCGAGATTTCCGAGGCTATCCTCGAACGCAACGGACTGAGCAAGGCCGATGTGGACGTGCTCCTTCCGCACCAGGCGAACTACCGCATCATCGACGCGGTCGGCCGCCGGTTCAATATCCCCGAGGAACGCGTGTTTTCCAATATCCACAAGTATGGAAACACCTCTGCGGCGGCTATCCCCGTGGCCCTGGCCGAGGCTGTGCACACCGGGTTCATCAAGCCCGGAAATCTGGTCCTCATCCCCGCCTTCGGCGGCGGATTCACCTGGGGCGCGGCCCTGATCCGGTTCTAGTTTTTTTAAACGCCTGTTTGTTTGCATTTTGCGGACAAATGGGGAATAAACTTTCAGGTTACGATTCCGGGGACCGGTTTGCAGTCCTTGACCAATTGGTATATGGGGTCCTGACCACAAGAGAACGACACGAGGGTTTTTGATGAGCGATCTTCCCAAAGTAGCCCTGGTTACGGGCGGTTCCCGAGGCATCGGGCGCACCGTTTCCGAGCGGCTTGCCGCAGACGGATTCGAGGTCTACCTCACCTATGTCAGCCGCCCCGAGGCCGCCGACGAGGTAGTCAAGTCCATCGAAGCAGCGGGCGGAAAGGCCCGCGCCTTCCAGCTCGACTCCGGCGACCGCGATGCCGTTGCCGCATTCTTCAAGGACGAGATCAAGGGCAAGGTCCAACTCCAGGCCCTGGTCAACAACGCGGGCATCACCCGCGACGGCCTGATGATGCGCATGAAGGACGAGGACTGGGACAAGGTCCTCCAGATCAATCTCACCGGCTGCTTCGTCTTCCTTCGGGAGGCGTCCAAGATCATGGGCAAGCAGCGTTCGGGCCGCATCATCAACATCACCTCCGTGGTCGGCCAGATGGGCAACGCCGGACAGGCCAACTACTCGGCCGCCAAGGCGGGTCTCATCGGGCTCACCAAGTCCGCCGCTCGCGAACTGGCGGGCCGCAATATCACGGTCAACGCCGTGGCCCCCGGTTTCATTCAGACCGACATGACCGCGGCCCTGCCCGAAAAGGTGGTTGAGGCCATGCTCGAACAAATTCCATTAAAAACCCTCGGGCAGTCCGAGGATATCGCAGCCGCCGTCTCCTTTCTGGCTGGCCCCGGAGCCGGGTACATCACCGGCCAGGTGCTGGGCGTGAACGGCGGCATGTACATGTAATCAAGCAAAAAACTCATTTGGTAGTGGAGGAAATTATGTCCAACGTAGCAGCGAAAGTGAAAGAGATCATCGTGGATCAGCTTGGCGTGTCCGAAGACGAAGTCGTCGAGACTGCCGCTTTTGTCGAAGACCTGGGTGCCGATTCCCTGGACCTGACCGAACTGATCATGGCCATGGAAGAGGAGTTCGACCTGGAGATCGACGACGAAGTCGCTCAGAAGATCCTCAAGGTCGGCGACGCCATCTCTCACATCGAGAAGGCCCTTTAAGGTTTGACCGCCCAGGAAAAGACATATATTGAGAGCGTCTTACGCACCTTGGCGGTGTAAGACGCTCCTTTTATTGCACCAACCCAGACATCACGGGCAGGTATTATGAACAGGGTAGTTGTAACCAGTGTTGCCGCCGTCACGCCTCTTGGCAATGACGTCGAGACAAGCTGGCAGAACCTCCTGGCCGGAAAATCCGGCATCGGACAGATCACCAAGTTCGACACTTCGGACTATGCAACGACCATCGCGGGCGAGGTCAAGGATTTCGATCCGACCGAATTTATCGGCAAGAAAGACTCCCGCCGCATGGAGACGTTCACCCAGTACGCGGTGGCTTCCGCCGCCATGCTCCTCAAGAACGCAGGCTGGACCATTCCCGAGTCCGAGCGTGATCGTGTGGGCACCATCATCGGCGTTGGCCTGGGCGGCCTCGAAACCATCGAGAATTCTCACGAGCGGCTGCTCAAGCGCGGCCCCAAGAAGATTTCGCCGTTCTTCATTCCCATTCTCATCGCCAACATGGCCGCTGGCCAGGTTTCCATCGAGACCGGCGCAATGGGACCGAACATCTGCACCACCACGGCTTGCGCCTCCGGCACCCACGGTATCGGGACGGCCTACACCGACATCGTGATGGGCCGCGTCGACGCCATGATTTGCGGCGGCGCCGAATCGACCATCTCGCCTCTGGCAGTGGCCGGGTTCAACTCCATGAAGGCTTTGTCCGTACGCAACGACGAGCCTGAATTGGCTTCCCGTCCCTTTGACAAGGACCGTACCGGCTTTGTCATGGGTGAAGGCTGCGGCCTGCTGCTCCTGGAGTCCCTTGAGCACGCCCAGGCGCGCGGCGCGAACATCCTCGCCGAAGTCGTCGGTTACGGCGCGTCGGGCGACGCCTATCACATGACCGCGCCGCCCGAGGACGGAGCTGGCATGGCCTACGCCATGGCCGCCGCCCTTCGCGAGGCCAAGGTCGATCCTTCGAAAGTCGACCACATCAATGCGCACGGCACGTCCACCTATCTGAACGATCTCTGCGAAACGAGGGCCATCAAGAAGGTGTTTGGCGATCATGCCTACAACATCAACATCTGCGCCAACAAGTCCCAGATCGGACATCTGCTCGGCGCTGCGGGCGGCGTGGAGGCGGTTTTCTCCGTCAAGACCCTGTCCGAGGGTATCATTCCCGGTACCCTGAATCGCGAAAACCCCGACCCTGAATGCGACCTCGACGTCTGCGCCGACGGTCCCCGGGAGAAGCAGGTCGAATACGCCCTGTCCAACTCCTTCGGTTTCGGCGGGACCAACGCCTGCGTACTGTTCAAGCGGTTCGCCGGGTAACTTCGAAACAAACGGAAGGGCCGCTCTCGCGGCCCTTTTTTTATTTGTGCCGAACCCATTCCTTCACGCCTCGGTTCTCGTTCCTGCTCGGAGCGCGTGAGGGCGTGGTATGGAAAAATAGTTTTTTTGATTCAAACGTTCTTGCCTTACCGACTGTATGCCGGATACAAGGGGCGGGCGTGTGGCGGCCTCCGCGAATCGCGGAGCGACGCCGAAAAACGGCGAATCCCGGGGGTAATATCCAACGATTTCCGGACCGCCGAGGCACTTTGCGTCTTTTCGGCACAACCGGGTCGCTTGAACGAGCGGGCCGTATTGATATAAGGACGGATCTCCAGTGCACGGAGCACGGCGGGAGCGCCTGCCGGGAGCGGTGAAAAAGCCGTGACCGTTGAGAGTGGCGCGAGGATCGCCGGTTCTCCGATTGGGCTGGGAAGCCATTCGCATCCACATTTTACCCTAGAGGATATCACCATGGAAGAGCTGTTTATCCAAGACCCGGCGATTGCCTCCGCCATTGCCGACGAGATTGACCGTCAGGTCTCCAAGCTGGAACTTATCGCCAGCGAAAACTTTGTCTCCACCGCCGTCCGCCAGGCTCAGGGGTCTGTCATGACCCACAAGTACGCCGAAGGCTACCCGGGCAAGCGGTGGTACGGCGGCTGCGAGTTCGTGGACGAAGTCGAGGATCTGGCCCGCGAGCGCGCCAAGGAACTGTTCGGCGCGACCTACGCCAACGTCCAGCCGCACTCCGGCTCCCAGGCCAACATGGCCGTCTACTTCGCCGCCTGCAAGCCCGGCGACACCGTCCTCGGCATGGACCTGTCCCACGGCGGCCACCTGACCCACGGTTCCCCGGTCAACTTCTCGGGCAAGCTCTTCAACATGGTTCATTACGGCGTGGACAAGGAGACCCAGACCATCGACTACGACGCGGTGGAGGCTCTGGCCAAGGAACACCGGCCCGCCATGATTATCGCCGGTGCGTCCGCCTACCCGCGCATCATCGATTTCGCCCGCTTCCGCGCCATCGCCGATGAAGTCGGCGCCAAGCTGATGGTCGATATGGCCCACATCGCGGGCCTCATCGCTGCGGGCGAGCATCCGTCCTGCATCGAATACGCTCACTACACCACCACCACGACCCACAAGACCCTGCGCGGACCTCGCGGCGGCATGATCCTCAGCACCGACGATCTGGAGCAGGAGCTTAACTCCAATATCTTCCCCGGCATCCAGGGCGGTCCGCTGATGCATGTTATCGCGGCCAAGGCCGTGGCCTTCGGCGAGGCCCTGTCTCCCGGTTTCGTCGAGTACCAGCAGCAGGTCGTCCGCAACGCCAAGCAGTTGGCCGCCGCTCTGACCGAGGCCGGCTACAAGCTCGTCTCCGGCGGCACCGACAACCACATGATGCTCCTTGACCTGTCCGACAAGGACTACACCGGCAAGGACGCCCAGATCGCTCTGGACAAGGCCGGCATCACCGCCAACAAGAACACCATCCCGTTCGAGACCAAGTCTCCCTTCCAGACCTCCGGCGTTCGTCTGGGCACCCCGGCCCTGACCACCCGAGGCATGATCGAAGAGGACATGATCGTGGTCGGCGAAGCCATTGTTGCCGCTCTCGAAAACATGAACGACGACAAGGCCCTGGGCGAAATCGCCAAGGAAGTCGAGGAGTTCGCCCGCGAATTCCCGCTCTTCGCCTGGTAGGTCGTTCCCGATTTGCATAGTAAAGGCCCGGTCCGTGCGCGGATCGGGCCTTTTTATTTGTCTCTGTGCCTCCGGCGGTCAGAGAGGTTCCCCCTCTGGACTCCCCCTCCAGAATTTTTTGGCTCCGCTTCGCGGGGCGGGGGCTGTATTTTCAAGGCGTAGTTTGAAGCGGGAGAGCGGGGCGTTGTTGAGGAGGCGCGGCTTTTATTTTGTGTGGCCCCGCCGGTCAAGGCGCCCTTTTCGCGTCTATTTGAGGGTCTGCTTCAGGAATTCGGTGAACCGCGCCCAAGACTTTTCGTCCGCGCTCTTGCGGTAACGGTCGGAGCCGAACACGGTGAAGGCGTGGGGCGCGCCGCTGTAGGTGGTCATTTCGTGCGGGACGCCTGCGGATTCGAGTTCTTCGGCCAGGCCCGCGAACTGGCTCATGGGCACTGACTGGTCCGCCGTGCCGTGGAAAATCAGGATAAAGCCCTTGGCGGCCGTATAGTCCTGTCCCTTTGGCGTGGCCAGGCCGCCGTGGAAGGGAACGAATGCCTTGAGCGCCGCGCCGGACCGGGCCAATTCAAGAACCGCCGTGCCGCCGAAGCAGTAGCCCATGGCTACGGCGTTGGACAGGTCGGCACCAAGCTCGGCGGCCTTGTTCAGGCCCCCCATGAGCCGCATGCGCATGGCCTGACGGTCGGCGTACAACTCGCCGGTAAGCTTTCTGCGCGCGTCAGTGCTTTCCGGGCGTATGCCCTTGCCGAAGAGGTCCACGGCGAACACGGCGTAGCCCAGGTCCGCGAGCATACCGGCCCGTTTGATCTCATAGTCGGTCAGTCCGTCCCAGTCGTGGACCAGGAAGACCAGCGGCGCATCGGCCGCCGGACTGACGTAGTATCCCTCGAACGTTTGGCCAGCGATCTGGTACTCCGCAGGGCTTCCGTCCAGGGCCAGCACGGTTTGGGGGATCAACAGCATCGACAGGATGAAGAGCAGATTCTTCATGGTGTGCTCCTTGGTTTGCAGTGGGTACACTGCCGGGAGCATATCACGGCATGGCGGCCGTGGGCGAGTTAAATGAGCGGGACGGGTTGGCGAAAGTCGGCCGGATGGGTCGGGCCTTTGCGCGCTGCGGAAAGACGGCCCGGGTCAATACCGGGCTTCGATCCGGGCGATGGTGCCGTCGCGGCGCATGTCGCGCAGGGCGGCGTTGATTTTTTCCAGGGTCTCGGATTGCCGCATGAACCGGGTGAAGCCGATGTAGTTGTCGTCGCGGACAAACGGCGGATCGAGAATGATGAAAAGCTCGCGGTTTTCCATGAGGGTCTTGTCCCGTATCACGGTGAATCGGACCGAGTCCGGGCCAGGGCCCATCAGGGCCGCGTCGATGCGTCCGGCCAGGAGCATCCGCAGCCGCCTGACCGCGCCGGAATCTTCGCTGGGGATGAATATCCGGTTCTTGGCCCGGTCGAATTCGTCGCCATAGGAGGCCCCGCGCGTGACACCCAGGATTTTGCCCTTGAGGTCCTCCACGCTGCGGAAGGGGAACTCCTGCCCCTTGAGGACCACCAACCGCATTTCGTCCACGTACATGACCTCGGAGAAATCGAATAGCGTTCGCCGCTCCCGATTCTTGGACAGCCCGAAGATGCCGCCCCGGTCCTCCAGGGCATTCATGTAGGCGCGTTTCCACGGCATGAGGCGGATGTCGAAGGTGAGGTCGGTGCGCGTTTCGATTTCGTGCAGCATGTCCACCAGGATGCCTCGGGGACGGCCTTCCTCCATCCAGGACTTGGGCGGCTTGGCGTCGTTGCCGAAGATCACAATGGTTTCGCCCGCCTGAGCGCGCACCGGGATGAGAGCGGTGAGAGCCATGAGGAGGAGGGCGAGGGGGCGCATACGTTGATCCTTGTTCGAGCCTATTTTCCGGGCGGCGCTTCCATTCCGCACCCTGAACACTGCCCGCAACCCTTGCGGGAGCAGCCGGGGCTGACTTTGGCGGTCTTGGCGCGTTCCCATTCCTTCCACATGTGTTCGCGCTTCACGCCGATGTCCACGACTTCCCAGGGGAAGGGCTCGTCCTGATTCCGCTCGCGGTCAAGTATATTCGCGGCGTCGCCGTCCCACAGCTTGAGGGCCTTTTTCCAGCCGCCGTGGTCGGCGGCGAGCAGGATGAATTCGGCCAGCTCCTCGCCGCCGCGAGCCAGCAGCCCCTGAAGGCGCGCCTGGAACGGGTCGTCGTGCTGGAGAGTCACTCCCTTGTAGGGCTTGACCATTCTGACCAACCCCTTCATGCGTTCGTTCAGGGCCTCTTCGCTCATCATGGGCGCCCATTGGAACGGCGTGAACGGCTTGGGCACCAGGGAGCTGACCCCGATGGTGATGCGCATGAACTGCTTTTTGCGTCCGCCCGGCTCTTCGCTGCGGATGCGGACGATCTCTTCGAGGAACCCGGCCAGCTCGGTGTAGTCTTCCTCAGTCTCGCCGGGCCAGCCGGCGATCATGTAGATTTTGAGGTGGTTCACGCCATAGCGGGCGCAGAGCCGGACCGCGTTGAGAAAGTCCTTGGGGTCGAGCTTCTTGCTCATCATCCGGCGAAGCCGTTCACTGGCGCCTTCCAGCGCGAGCGTAACGGTGCGGATGCCGCGCTCCCGCAGGTAGATGAGCAGCTCTTCGGTTATGCCGTCCGCGCGCATGGACGAGAGGGAGAATTTCTTTTTGCGTTCGTGGAGCCACTTGAGGAACGGGAGCAGGTCCGGCCAGTCGGTCAGGGCCGTGCCCACCAGTCCGACCTTGGGCGGGTCGGAAAGCTCCACGATGCGCTTGAGCTCGTCAAGCTCGGCGTGGCGGGGCGGGCGGTAGATGTAGCCTGCCGCGCAGAACCGGCATCCATAGGGGCACCCCCGGTTGACTTCGAGCAGGAGGGTGTCCCGGAAGGCCGCCTTGTTGGATATGAAGCAGGAGAACGCCGGGTCGGTCAACACGCCGGGGCCGCTTGAGACGATGCGGCGCACCGGGGTCTTGGACCGGCCGGGCACGTACACGCCTTCCATGTCCTTGACCGCGTCGAGGATGGCGTCCTTGTCCGCGCCGTCAAAGACCAGCCGCCGGAGGGTATCGAAAAATGTGAGAAAACGGTCTTCGGCCTCGCCCACCCAAAAACAGTCAACGAAGGGAGCGATGGGGGCCGGGTTGAGAAAGGCCACGGGGCCTCCCGCAATGACCAGGGGAAGAGATGGGCGTTCCGCCGACAGCGGCGGAACGCCCGCTGCCCGGAGCGTTCGAGGCAGGCTGAGGAAATCCTCCTCGAACGTGATGCTCCAGGCTATTACAGGGAATGAGGATAGTGGGCTCTTTGATTCGCGCGTTTTGGGTTCCGCGCCGTCGGTCCCTCCAAGCTTGTCGGGGAAGACCCGTTCAACGGCCAGACCTGGGGCTTCGGACAGCGTCCGATACACGGCTTGCCAGCCGAGCGCCGACAGGGCGGCCTTGTCGCCTCCGGGAACGGCCAGCGCCACGGGCAGCCGTCCGCCGAGGTCGGGAGCCTTGGGCTCCGACACGCCAAGATACAGGGTACGGGTACCGATGGGGCACCCCCTTAAACACGCAGCATGTTAAGTCTAGTCCACGTTCTTGCGGATGAACGCGGGGACGTCGAGGTTGTCTTCCTCGAAGATGAACTCCTCTTCGCCGGGTCCGGCCACGGCGCGCTGGGGCGCCTGCCGGTTGGGCAGATCCGTGGTGTTCAGCTCGCCGCCCGCCTTGCGCAGGTACGCGGGGATATTGCGGTCCGTGTTCAGGACCCGCTGGTGCCCGGCGCGGCGCGGCTGTTCGGCGGACTTGGTCACGCCCCGGGGTCCGAGAAGCAGAAGCTTCTGCTGCTCCGCCTTGGAGAGAACCGGTTCCGGCTCCTCCATGGCGGGCTCGATGCCCGTGGCGATGACAGTGATGCGCATTTCATCGCCAGCGTCGGGGTCGAAGACCGTTCCGAAGAAGATCTCGGCGTCGTCGTGGGCTTCCTTGTAGATGATGTCGGCGGCTTCGGAGACCTCGTCGATGAGCATGTCCGGGCCGCAGGTGATGTTGATGAGCACGCCCTTGGCGCCTTCGATGGAAACATCCTCCAGCAGCGGGCTGGTGATGGCCTTCATGGCCGCTTCCTTGGCGCGGGATTCGCCTGAGGCGATGCCGGTGCCCATGAGGGCCATGCCGGAGTTGGACATGGCCGCCTTGACGTCGGCGAAATCCAGGTTGATGAGGCCGTGCACGGTAATCAGGTCGGCAATGCCCTTGACCGCATAGTACAGGACTTCATCGGCCTTCTTGAGCATGTCGGAGAAGGACGCCTTCTTGGCGGCGAGCTGCAGGAGCCTGTCGTTGGGGATGGTGATGATGGAGTCCACCACATCGGCCAGGGCGCGGGTGCCCTCGTCGGCCTGCTGGAGCCTGCGTTTGCCCTCGAAGTAGAAGGGCTTGGTGACTACGCCGACGGTCAGCGCGCCCAGTTCCTTGGCCACCTGGGCGACCACCGGGGCGGAGCCGGTGCCCGTGCCGCCGCCCATGCCGGCGGTGATGAAGACCATGTCGGAGCCGTCGAGCGCCTCGCGGATCTGGTCCATGGACTCTTCGGCGGCGGACCGGCCGATTTCGGGGTTGGCGCCTGCGCCAAGGCCCTTGGTCAGCTTTTCGCCGATCTGGATCTTGTGCTCGGCGAGGGATTTGTGGATGTCCTGCGCGTCGGTGTTGGCAACGATGAACTTCACGCCCTTGAGCGCGGACTGGATCATGTTGTTGACCGCGTTTCCTCCGCCGCCGCCGCAACCAACGACTTTGATCTTGGCGTTGGTTTCATGTTCGATCTCGAAATATTCCATTCCAATGTCCTCCTCAGTTTTTCCCTGTTGAGAGTTTCCCTGTATCCTCAAAGTCGTTCCCGTCTATGCGATGTCGGAGAACCACTTTTTCATCCTTCCGACGATGCGGTCGAAGCCGGAATCGTCGCGTATCTTGAAGGGCCGGACCTTGTTGTGGAGGCCTTCCTCCTCGGCTCCGTGGAGCAACAGCCCGACAGCCGTGGCGTATTTGGGGCTCCTGACTTCCTCGGCCAGGCCGCCGATGCCCTCGGCGGGCACGCCCATGCGCACGGGCAGGTCGAAAATCTGTTCGGCCAGTTCCTGCATACCGTCGATGAGCACCGTGCCGCCGGTCAGGACAACGCCCGCGGCGATCATGTTCTTGAACCCGGATTTGATCAACTCCTGGTCCACCAGGGCGAGAATTTCCTCGCAACGCGGCTCGCAGATTTCTGCCAGCACGCGCTTGCTCATGCGGCGCGATTCGCGTCCGCCCACGCTGGGCACCTCGATGATTTCCTCGCTGGTGACCAGGTCGGCCATGGCGCAGCCGTAATCCATCTTGATCTTTTCTGCCGACATCATGGGCGTGCGCAGCCCGTAGGCGATGTCGTTGGTCAGGTTGTGGCCGCCCAGCGCGAGCACGCTCGTGTGCTTGATGGAGTCCTTGGAAAAGACCGCGATGTCCGTGGTCCCCCCGCCGATGTCCACCAGCGCGACGCCGATCTCGCGTTCTTCGGCGGAAAGCACTGCCTTGCTGGACGCCAGCGACTCCAGGACGATGTTGGACACGTCGAGTCCGGAGCGGTTGCAGGAGCGGATGATGTTCTGGGCCGAGGTCACCGCGCCGGTGACGATGTGGACCTTGACCTCAAGGCGCACGCCGGCCATGCCGAGCGGGTCGGCGATGCCGCGCTGGTCGTCCACGATGAATTCCTGGGGCAGAGTGTGGAGCACTTCCCGGTCCATGGGGATGGCGATGGCCTTGGCGGCCTCGATGACCCTGTCCACGTCGCGCTGGGTGACTTCGCCGCCCTTGACTGCGATGACGCCGTGGGAGTTGAAGCCCTGAATATGGCTGCCCGCGATCCCAGCGTACACGGTGCGGATGTCGCAGCCCGCCATGAGCTCGGCGTCCTCCAGGGACTTCTTAATGCACTGGACCGTCTTTTCGATGTTGACCACCACGCCGCGGCGCAGCCCGGTCGAAGGGGCCGTGCCGATGCCGATGATGTCGACGCCGTTGTCCGTGGCCTCGCCGACCACGGTGCATATTTTGGTGGTGCCCACGTCCAGGCCCACTATGAGATCGTTTCTTGCCATACTGACTCCTCTGTTGTTCCCTGTGAGATATCTATGCGCTTAGCCCGCTGCATGGGCGGACCGCTTCTTTATCCAGATCTTGTCGCCGCTGGCCGCGATAATGGCCGCGTCGTCGAATTCATTTCGCCGCAGGAGGTCTCGCCAGACGACCTTGAGCCGTTCGAGCTGGACCTCCCATCGGTCCATGGAAAGTTTCACCGTCAGCCCTTGGCCGTTGCCCGCGCCGTCAAGGTAGATTTCCAGCTCATGGGCGCTGGTCAGCTTGATCCAGGCGGCCTGGGCCTGCGTGAACGGGGTCTCACGGTCGGCCATCTTCTTAAGGACGCCGGACAGGACGTCGGGGGCGTCCGACAAGTCTTCCGCAACGCTCAGGACCGGCAGGGAAGCCTGTTCGCCGGGATGCATGGGCGCGATAACGCGGCCGCGCGCGTCGGCAAAGTACAGGCCGTCGCCCTGGCGCGTCCAGAAGGCCGGGACCTTTTCGCGCACCGTGATGAGCAGCCGGTTCGGCAGCTCCCTGCGCACGGTCACGGAGTCGATCCACGGGTTGGCGTCCAGCCGGTTCTTGACCTCGCCCACGTTCATGTTCAGGCAGTTGAGACCGAGCCCCACCTTGGAGATGTCGAGGATGTCCTCGCGGCTCAGCCGGTCATTGCCCGCAACGCGGATGACCTTGAGGTCGAAATAGGGGTGCGCGGTGATGTAGCGGTAGCCGAAAAGCAGCCCTACGCCGAGCACGGCGACAAGGGACAGGACCAGGCTGGCCATGACCAGGCGGACCATGAATTTGCCCGCTCCGGCCAGTCTGCGCGGCGATCTGCCGCTGGTCAGCAAGGTGTTTCCGGATTTAGGGCGCTTGCGGGTCTTGTTCCGCCCGGCGCCTTTTCCGCTGAGATTCAGTCGGCTCTGTTTGCCCATGGTCAGGGTGCTCACAGTACGATGACCTCCGGTTCGAGAGTTGTGCCGAATTGTTCCTTGACCCTCCTGCGGCCCATTTCCATGAGCTCAAGGGCGTCTGCGGCGGTGCCGCTTCCGAGGTTGACGAGAAAATTCGCGTGTATTTCCGAGAAGGCCATGCCGCCGAGCCGCGCGCCCTTCATGCCCGCCTTGTCCAGAAGCTTGCCCGCACTTTGTTCCGGCGGATTCTTGAAGACGCAGCCAGCGCTTTTTGCCGTAACCGGCTGGGTGGCCCTTTTTTTCCGGTACACGTCGCGCATGGCGGAGCGGACCGCCTTGGGGTCGGACTCCCCGAGGGCCAGCTCCACTTCCCAGACCAGGAACTTGCCCGGCAGGTCGGCGAGGGAGAAGCTCCTGTAGCCGAAGGAACATTGACCATGATCCAGCCAAATCAGGCCGCCGGTCGGGGTCCACACCCGCACCCGGGTTATCAGCTCGCCGATCTCCACGCCGTAGGAACCCGCGTTCATGGCCACGGCGCCGCCCACGGTTCCGGGAATGCCGGTCATGCCCTCCATCCCCGAGAAACCCGCCTTCTGCGCCCAGCCGAGCAGGCCGGGCAGGCGGAGTCCCGCGCCGCAGCGGACGATGATGGTCGAGCCGTCCCGTTCCACGCGCTCCGGTCCCGGACAGTCCGCCACGCGGACCAGGGCCAGCTCCAGAGGGCCGTCTCCGGCCAGCAGGTTGCTGCCCGCGCCGATGACGAACGGCGGCAGCGCCTCCCTGGTCAGGAATTCGGACAGCTCGTCCAGGTCCGTCTCCTCGCGCACCACGGCCTCCACGGCGGCGGGGCCGCCGAGCCGCAGGGTGGTGCGCTTCGAGAGCAGTGGGTTGGGGATCAATTCCAGAGGCATGGGGAAACTCCTATTCTCCGCCTTGTCCGGGGCCGTCTTCTTGTTCGAGCCAGTTTTCACCTATGCGCCAAACGGAACCCGCGCCCTGGGTCATGAACAGGTCGCCGGGCCGCAGGATGTCCTTGAGCCGTTTTTCCAGGGAATCGAAATCCGGGAAGAACTGTACCTTGGTCTCGGAGACCTGCTTGATGCCCTGCGCCAGCGACAGGCCGGACACGCCGGGAATGGGCGATTCCGAGGCCGGATAGATTTCAGTCAGCAGGAGGACGTCGGCATCGCCGAAGGCCTTGCAGAATTCGCCGAACAGGGCCTTGGTGCGCGAAAATCGGTGGGGCTGGAAGGCGACCACCAGACGACGGTCGGGGTAGCATTCCTTGGCTGTGCGCAGGTTGGCCATGATCTCGGCCGGGTGATGGCCGTAGTCGTCCACCACGATGACGCCCTTGTTTTCGCCCTTGCGGTCGAAACGCCGTCCCACGCCGCCGAAGTTGGCCAGGCCGCTGATGATCTGCTCTTTGTCGAGGCCGACTTCCAGCGCAACTCCGATGCAGGCCAGGGCATTGAGCACGTTGTGGGTGCCGGGCTGGGCCACGGTGACTTCGCCCCACAGCTCGCCGTCGAGGTAGACCTTGAACAGGGAGCGCAGGTGGGAACTGACTATCTCGCCCCTGAGCTTGTTGTTCTTGCCCAGGCCGTAGGTCAGGCAGGGGCGTTTGATGAGCGGCAGGAGTCGCTGCACGCCCGGATCGTCGCCGCAGACCACGTTCATGCCGTAGAAGGGCGTGGAGTTCATGAAGCGCATGAACGACAGATCGATGGCGTCCTGGTTGTCGTAGAAATCCAGGTGGTCCTTGTCGATGTTCGTGACCACGGTGAGGATCGGGGCCAACCGGAGGAAGGAGCCGTCCGACTCGTCCGCCTCGGCGATGAGGTAGTCGCCCTCGCCGAGCCGCGCGTTGGCGCCGTAGGTGTTCAGCTTGCCGCCGATGATGACCGTCGGGTCCAGGCCCGCCTCGGTGAAGATGGTCGCCAGCAGCGAGGTGGTGGTCGTCTTGCCGTGGGTTCCGGCCACGGCGATGCCGGTGCGCAGCCGCATGAGCTCGGCCAGCATCTCGGCGCGCGGGATGATCGGAATACCGCGTTCGCGGGCCGTCACCAGCTCCGGGTTGTCGTCCGGGATGGCCGTGGACTTGATAAGCACGTCGGCATCGCCCACGTTCTCGGTCCCGTGGCCGATGAAAACCGTGGCGCCGAGCTTTTCCAGTCTACGCACTGCCGCCGACGCGGACAGGTCCGAGCCGGTCACGGTGAAGCCCATGTTGATGAGCACCTCTGCGATGCCGTTCATGCCCGAACCGCCGATGCCGACCATGTGGATGTTGCTCACCCTGGCCCGCATGGCCGGACACGCTTCGCCGCCTACGGTAAGATAAGGTCCCTGTGCTGCCATAATCTATTGCTCCTGCCCGGCCATGGCGGCCAGCCCGGCCACGATGTCGCGCGCCGCGAATCGTCTGGCCATGCCTTTCGCCGCCGTTTCCATGGATTCCAGCCGCTCGCGGTCGTCGAGCAGTTCGAAGACCCGGTCGGCCAGCGTCGCGCCGCTCAACCCGGATTGGGGGAGCAGCACGGCCGCGCCGATGTCGGTCATGGCCCTGGCGTTCATTGTCTGATGGTCGTGGGTGGCCTGGGGGAAGGGCACGAATATGGCCGGAGCCCCCGCCGCCGCAATTTCGAAGACCGTGCTCGCCCCGGACCGGCATATGACCAGGTCGCAGGCGGCGTATTCGGTCCCCATGTCCTCGATAAACTCCCGGACCTGTGCCGGGTCCGCACCGGCCGCCTCGTAGGCGGCGCGTACGCGTGAAAAATCGATCCGGCCCGTTTGGTGGACCAGGGTGACGCCCGCTTCCATGAACCGGGGCAGGGCTTCGATCACGGCGTCGTTGACGGGCCGTGCGCCCTGGCTTCCGCCGAAGACGAACACCCGCTTGCCCGGGGTGTGTCCCCGCCGCCGTTCGCCCGCCTTGAAAATCTCGGGCCGGACCGGGTTGCCGGTGAGGAAGGTCTTGTCCGCCGGGAACAGGCCCATGGCGTCCGGGAAGCTCAGGAAAATTCGGTTGACCATTTTCCCCAGGACCTTGTTGGTCACGCCGGGCACCGAGTTCTGCTCGTGCACGGCCGTGGGGATGCCGAGGATGCGGGCTGCCAGCACAGGGCAGAAGCCCGCGTATCCGCCGAAGCCTATGACCGCGTCGGGCCGGAAGCGCCAGACTTCGAAGAGGGCCTTGGGGATGCCCGTGCCGAGCCAGCCCAGGCCGGAGAGCGCGCCGGGGATGCCCTTGCCCATGATGCCGCCCGCGGGCAGCTCCAGAAATTCCAGGCCGTGCCTGCGGGCCAGCTCGCCTTCGGGACCGGGACCGCCCATGAACAGGATGCGCACACCCTTGTTGTATTCGGTCAGGGCCGTGGCCACGGAAAGGGCCGGGAAGATGTGGCCGCCGGTGCCGCCGGTGGTCAGAATGACGCGGTTCAGGGTCATGCCTTGACCCTCCTTGAGAGATTGAGCAGGAGGCCTGCGCAGATGAAGGACACCGTCAGGCTTGATCCGCCGTAGGAGATGAACGGCATGGCCACGCCCTTGGGCGGCACCGTGCCCAGCACCACGGCCAGGTTCAGGATCATGCCGAGCGCCAGGATGCAGGTCACGCCGAAGGCCGTGAACCGGTCCTGGAGGTCTTCGAGCCGCATGGCGATGCGGAAGGCCCGATAGAGGAAGAAACCCACCAGCAGGAAGAACAGGGACATGCCCACGAAGCCGAGCTCCTCGCCGACCACGGCCATGATGAAGTCGTTGTGCGCCTCGGGCAGGAAGAAGAGCTTGCGCTGGCCCGCGCCGATGCCGGTGCCGAAAAGTTTGCCCGAGCCGAAGGCGTACAGTGACTGGACCAACTGATATCCCTCGTTCTGGGCCGAGGCGAAGGGATCGAGGAAGGCGGTCCATCGCTTGAATCGGTAGGGCGAGGACGAGATGAGCAGCCAGCCCGCGCCGCCCGCGAAGATCAGCGAGATGAACAGGTAGCTGAACCGGGTGCCGCCTACCAGGCACATGAAGAAGAGCAGGCCGCACATGACCACTGCGCCGCCGAAGTCGGGCTGGAGCAGGAGCATACCGCACAGGAAACCCGTGACCAGGAAGGGCGGCAGGAAGCCCACGGAGAAGGTCTGGACCAGGTCCTGCTTGCGGGCGAAGAAGTAGGCCAGATAGAGGACCAGGGCGACCTTGGCGTATTCCAGGGGCTGGATGTTGATGGAGCCGATGCGCACCCAGCGGCTTGCGCCGTTGACGCTGGCTCCGAGCGGGCTGACGCACAGGGCCAGCAGCACGATGGCCAGGCCCACCCATACGTAGGTCAGGGAGTAGATGGCCCGGCGGGGAATCTGGATGCAGGCGATCATGGCCAGGATTCCCGCGCCCGTGAACATGAGCTGGCGCTTGAAGAAGTAATAGGTGTCCCCATAGATGCGCTCGGCCATGATGCCCGAGGACGACAGGACCATGATGAGGCCGAACCCGGCCAGGAACAGGGTCGCCGTCAGAAGCCAGGGGTCCACGCGGCCCCCTGCGCCGTCTTTGCGGGCATTCAGAGCGCTAGCCATCGAGGCCCTCCACCGTGCGTTTGAAGTCCGCGCCGCGTTCCGCCATGTTGGCGTACTGGTCGAAGGAGGAGGTGGCCGGAGAGAGCAGGATCACGTCGCCGGGCGCGGCCAGTCCGGCCTGACGCCTGACGGCCTGTTCCAGGGTTTCGTCCCAGCTTACGGGGAACCGCTTTTTCAATTCCGGCTCCAAGATTTCGCGCGAGCCGCCGTACAGCCCCACGGCCGCCACGCGGCCGTCGATGGCCTCGGCAAAGGCGGTCACGTCGCCGCCCTTCCAGACGCCGCCCATGAGGATGCGCACGGGCCGGTCAAAGGCGTGCACGGCGGCCTGGGCCGCGTCCAGGGTGGTGGCCTTGGAGTCGTTGACGTAGAGCACGCCGTTCTTCTCGGCCACGGGTTCGATGCGGTGGGCCAGCGGCCGGAAGTCGCGGATGGCCTCGGCGGCTTCCTCTTCGGTGACGCCGAACCGGCTTACCGCCTGCCAGGCGGCTTCCACGTTGGAGCGGTTGTGTTCGCCCATGAGGTGCGGGGCATCGAAGCGGCTTGTCGGGCCGAACCATTCCACGCGCGCGCCGGTGAAGGTGCGCCCGTCGAGCAGGGGATGCAGGGATTCGTGGAGCAGCGCCGTGTCATCGGCCGTCATCCGGCTGAACATATGGAGCTTGGCGTCCAGGTACTCGTCCATGTCAGCGTGGTAGTCCAGATGGTTGGCGGAGAAATTCAGGAACAGACCCACATGCGGCTTGAATCCGTGGCAATTCTGCAACTGGAAGCTGGATACCTCCAGAACGATGATCTCGGCCGGTTCCATGTCCAGGAGATATTCGCACAGGGGCACGCCGATGTTGCCGCCGGTGAAAACCTTGCGGCCCGCTTTCTCCAGGATGGCGGAGATGAGCGTGGTGGTCGTGGTCTTGCCGTTGGAGCCGGTCACGGCCAAGATCGGGGCCTCGATGAACCAGGAGGCGAATTCCAGCTCGGAGACCAGGTTTTCCGGGGGCAGTCCTTCCAGGGCCGGGGCCAGCTTGCGCACGGGCACGCCGGGGGAGAATACCACTAGGTCCGCGTCCGCGAAGTGCCGCTTCTCGTGGGGGCCGGTAATCAGTTCCACTCGACCGGCGAGTTCTCCGAGTTTTTCCTCGGCGACCGTCTCGTCGCGGTCGGCCACGCGGACCTTCGCGCCGAGCACGTCGAGCAGCCGGGCGGCGGCCAGACCGGACTTGCCGGTGCCGACAACCACGGCCTGTTTGCCGTTGAAGACGGCGTCGTTGATGTATTTCTGGACGATGCGGTTCACGACGCTACCTCAGCTTCAGAGTGGACAGGGCCATGAGGGCCATGAGTATGGACAGAATCCAGAAGCGCACGATGATCTTGGATTCGGGAATGCCCTTGAGTTCGAAATGGTGGTGCAGGGGGGCCATCTTGAAGATGCGCTTGCCCCCGGTGAGTTTGAAGTAACCCACCTGCAGGATGACCGACAGGGTCTCGAAGACGAACACGCCGCCCACAATGGCCAGCAGCAGCTCCTGTTTCGCCAGCACGGCCACGAAGCCCAGGGCCCCGCCGAGACCGAGCGACCCCACGTCGCCCATGAAGACCTGCGCCGGATGGGCGTTGAACCACAGGAATCCGAGGCCCGCGCCGACCATCGCGCCGCAGAAGACCGTCACTTCGCCGATGCCCTGGATGTTCTGGACCTGGAGGTATTCGGCCATGGTGGCGTGGCCCGAAACGTAGATGAAGATGGCGAAGCAGGCCATGGCCACGACCATGGGGCCGATAGCCAGCCCGTCCAGGCCGTCGGTCAGGTTGACCGCGTTGCTCGCTCCGACCATGACGACCAGGGCGAACGGCAGGTAGAACCAGCCGAGGTCCGGGTTGAAGTTCTTGAAGAACGGCACGGACAGTCGGGTGGAATAGGCCGGTTCGTTGATGAGCATGGCGATGGCCGCGGAGGCCACCAGGCATTGCAGGATGAACTTGGCCTTGGGGGAAAGGCCCTTGTTCCGCCGTTTGACGACCTTGATGTAGTCGTCCGCGAAGCCTATGGCGCTGAACCCGGCAAAGGCCAGCAGCGTCAGCCAGACGTAGATGTTGGTCAGGTCGGCCCAGAGCAGGGTGGACATCGCCACGGAGAAGAGGATCATGATCCCGCCCATGGTCGGGGTGCCCTGCTTGGCCTGGTGCTTGGGGCCGTCCTCGCGGATGTACTGGCCGCATTTGATCTTGGTCAGCCAGCGGATCATGGCCGGGCCGAACAGGATGGACAGGATGAGGGCCGTCAAAAGCGCCCACACCGACCGGAAGGTGATGTAGCGGAAGACGTTGAGGACGCCTACGTCCGTGCTGAGCGGAACGAGCAGGTTATAGATCACTTTGCGCCTCCCTGGACTTCCGCGTTCAATTCCCGGCACAGGGCGTTGGCGAAGAGCTCCATCTTCAGGGACCGTGAACCCTTGACCAGGACCACGGCGCGGTCCAGTCCCAGTGCGCGCCACGCCTTCAGAAATTCATCGACATCGGTGATCGCTTGCGCCTTGCCGCCTAATCCGCGTTCCACGTCGGAGCGGTGCTCGCCCTTGTAGAAGACGGCCAGCGGGGCCGCTTCGTTGGCGATGCGTCCGATTTCCTCATGACGCATGGCCGTTTCATCGCCGAGTTCGCGCATGTCGCCGAGGACCAGCACCAAGGGCAGGCCGCACGCCATGCCGGCCGCCGTGCGGATGGCCTTGGCCGTGGACAGGGGGTTGGCGTTGTAGGTGTCGTCGATGACCGTGACGCCGTTGCCGATCTTGCAGCAGAACCGCTGGGGATCGGCGGCCAGGGACTGCACGCCGCTCACGACTTCGTCGCGGGTCATGCCCAGGCCGTGGGCGGCGGCGGCCACGCAGGCCAGATTCTCGGCGTAGTGGGTGCCGCAGAACGGGGCGGTCAACTCGCCGTCGCCGTCAGGGGTGCGCAGCCTGTAGCGCCCCCGCCCATCGGGGGTGGAGCCGAGGAAAACCGCGGCGAAATCGGTGTCCGCGTCCTCTCTGCCGGAGAAGCCCACCGGGGCGTCCGTCAGTTCGAGGGCCGCGTTCCACAGCAGGGGATAGTCCCTGCCGACGACAGCGCTGCCGCCCTGGCGCAGATAGCGGAGCAGGGAGGTCTTTGCCTGGGCCACGCCCGCCTCGTTGCCGAGCCCTTCCAGGTGGCCGGGGCCCACGTTCGTGATGATGGCCAGGTCCGGGCTGGCCACCGGGGCCAGCTCTTCCATGTCTCCGCGTCGGGAGATGCCCAGTTCCATGATCCACAGCTCCTGGTCAGCGGATGCCTTGAGCATGGACATGGGCAGGCCGATTTGGTTGTTGAAGTTTCGGTAGTTCTTGGCCGTTGCGAAACGTTGCGAGGCCACGGCGTGGAGCATTTCCTTGACCGTGGTCTTGCCCGCCGTGCCGGTCACGGCCACGAGTTTGGCGCCGCAGGTGTCGCGCCAGCAGGCCGCGAGCCTGCCCAGGGCGGCCACGGTGTCGCGGACCATGACGACCGGCACGCCGATGTCGCCGATCATGCGCGAGGCCACCACGGCGCAGGCGCCCTTTGCGGCGGCCTGTGCGGCGAACTCATGCCCGTCGAAATTTTCGCCCGCGATGCAGAAAAAGAGGTCGCCGGATTCCACTGTACGGGAATCCGTCTTCACTTCCGTGACGACGGTATCCTCGAATCCCTCGTCGGCGGGTGCGCCGAGGCAGCGTGCGACTTCAGCCAGGGTCAGGTTCACGAATATACTTCCTCAATGGCTTTGAGCGCGGCCTCTTTGTCGGAGAAGTGGCGCTTGGTGGTGCCGATAATCTGATAATCTTCATGGCCCTTGCCCGCGATGAGCAGGGCGTCCCCGGGTTCCATTTCTGCCACGGCCATCTTGATGGCCTCGGCCCGGTCCGGGTTTTCCATTACGTGTCTTGCTTCGGCCAGGCCGGGGCGCGCGTCGTCCATGATGGCCGCCGGGTCCTCGGTGCGGGGGTTGTCCGAGGTGAGCACGGCAACGTCGGCGTAGCGGGCGGCGGATTGCGCCATGAGCGGACGCTTGGTCCGGTCGCGGTCGCCGCCGCAGCCGAATACGGTGATGAGCCGTTTGAAATCCAGTTCCTTGAGGGTCCGCTGCACGTTTTCGAGGGCGTCCGGGGTGTGGGCGTAGTCCACGAAGATGTCCAGGTTCCGGTCGTTCATGACCCGTTCCAGGCGGCCGGGCACCCCGGGGAAGGTCGCCAGCTTGCGCATATCCCTGCTGCTCAGGCCGAGCTGAAGCCCCACGGCCTGCGCGGCCAGCAGGTTCAGGGCGTTGAAGGAGCCCACCAGCGGGGACTTGACCACCCAGGTCTTGTTCTTCCAGGAGGTCTCGATCTCCATTCCCTGGCCGGTCATGGACAGGATGCGGCCCTTGAGCAGGGGCTTTTCGCCGATCCCGGACGGATTGCCGATGCCGTAGCCGATGCCGTTGTCGCAATCGGCCAGGAGCCTGCGGCCATAGGGATCGTCGTAGTTGATGACCGCAGCCTTGTTCAGACGCGGATACTCGGCGAAGAGCTTGGCCTTGGCGCCGAAATACGTCTCCATGTCGCCGTGGTAGTCCAGGTGGTCCTGGGTCAGGTTGGTGAATACGGCGGCGTCGAAATCCAGTCCGGCCACGCGGTACTGGTCCAGGGCGTGGGAAGAAACCTCCATGACGGCGACGTCCACGTCAGCTTTCTTCATGTTGAAGAGCAGCTCGTGGATCATCCAGCAGTCCGGCGTGGTCAGGGGCGCGTCCATGGTGAAGCCGGGCCAACGGTAGTTGACCGTGCCGAGCACGCCCACCTTGAGACCGCTGGAGGCCAGCAGGTGCTCGATGATGTAGGAAGTGGTCGTCTTGCCGTTCGTTCCGGTGACGGCCACCAGCTTGAGGTCGCGGTCGAGAAGATGGAAATAGGCGCGGGCCAGTTCGCCCAAGGCGATGGCCGGATTCTCCACGTATACGGCGATGGCCCGGTCCTCCACCACCGGCGCGACCAGGTCGCGGGCCGCTTCGGGAGCCACGACGTAGCGCGCGCCGTTGTTCAGCGCGTCGGGGATGTAGTCCACGCCGCGCACTTTCGCGCCGGGCATGGCCACGAAACATTCGCCGTCCTGGAGCTTGCGCGAGTCGGTGCGCACCACCAGTCCTTTTTTTGCCTTTTCCAACAGGGATTCGAAATCCATGACGCCCCGTACCTTTTCCTTTTCGCTATGAGAGCCAGAGAACAAAAACATCTTCCGTTCCCTCCTTGGTTCGGTTGCCGGGCCAGGGCTGCCCCGCGGGCGGCTCCTGGCGCGTAACCGTCATCCCCTGCCCCTTGAGCACGGGAACTATTCCCATTCCCGCCAGGGTTTCCAGCGCCCTGCGCACGGGAAGTCCCTGCATGTTGGGTACCCGATCCTTCACGGAGGGGGCCACGGGCATGGGCACGGCCTTTTCCAGCGACGCGCCGGACAGGGCGGACGCAGGCGCGCTCACCGTTGCATCGGCGTGCAGAGTCTCGGACAACTGGCCGTGGTAGGCCAGGGTGCGCACGGTCACCTCGCGGCAGACCGGGGCGGCGACCATGGAGCCGTATGGGGATTTCTGCGGTTCGTCGATCATGGTGATGACCAGCAGTTCGGGCTCTTCGGCCGGAACCAGCGCCACGAAGGAGGAGAGATATTGATCGCCGTAGCCGCCCTTTTTGGATGCCTTCTGCGCGGTGCCGGTCTTGCCGGCCATGGTGATGCCCTCGATGCGCGCGCTGCGCCCGGTGCCGTCTTCCTGGACGACTTCCTCCATCATCTTCAGGACGGTGGCGGCGGTCTCGGGGCTGAAAACCTGAATGGAGGCGTTCCGGCGCATGTGTTCGGGAACCAGGATGAGATTCAGGTCCTTGGTCGCGCCCTGGTTGGCCAGGCAGAGGAACCCCTTGGCCAACTGCACGGCGGTCACGCCGATGGACTGGCCAAAGCTGATGGCCGCAAGGTCCACTGAGGTCCAGGAGCCCGGGGAGCGGAGAATTCCCACGGCCTCGCCCGGCATTCCGAGGTCGGTCTTTTCGCCGAAGCCCAGCTTGGTCAGGTAGTCGTAATAGACCCCGGACCCCAGCTCCATGCCGATCTTGGCGGTGCCGATGTTCGACGAGTAGCGCAGAACCTTGTGGGCGGGCAGCCATCTGGCGGGGTGGGTGTCCCGGATGACCTTGTTGGCCACGCGCCAGCGTCCGTTTTCGCAGTCGATGAGCGTGTCGGGGGAAATCAGGCCTTCCTGGATGGCGGCGGCGAAGAGCAGCGGCTTCATGGTGGAGCCGGGCTCGTAAATGTCGGTCAGCGGACGCAGCCGCCGTTGGGCCGGGTCGGAGGAACGCACCGTGTTCGGGTTGAAGAACGGCTCGCTGGCCATGGCCAGGATGTCGCCGGACGCCACATCCACCACCAGGACGATGCCCGCGCGGGCGTCGTATTTGGCTATGGAGTTGGCAAGGGCCTGTTCGGCGGCGTGCTGGATGTGCGTGTCGATGGTCAGCCGGACATCCTTGCCGTTGACGTTGATCTCGCGGCCGTGGGCGTCCAGGTAGAGGCGTCTGCCGGTGGCGTCGCGCTGGACCACGAACTCGGCCTTGCTCGGGGAGAGCAACTTGTCGAAAAGATGTTCGACACCCTCGCGGCCTCGGCCGTCAATGTCGGTGAAGCCGAGCAGTTGCCCGGCCAGATGCCCGTTGGGATAGATGCGGGAGTGTTCCGTGGTCAGGCGGACGCCCTTGAGGTCCGCCCTGGTCAGGGCGGCGGCTTCGCGATCAGTGATCTGCCGCTTTATCCAGACGAATTTCTTGCGGGATTTGAGCTTGCGGTAGACGTCGCGGCGGGAAAGCTTGAGGTCGCGGGAAAGGACATCGCAGGCTACGTCGAGATTTTCGATTTTGTGAGGACGTGCGAATACGGACTGGGCCTCCACGGAGGTCGCCAGCATCTCGCCGTTGCGGTCGAGAATGCGGCCCCGTTCGCCGTATTCGTATTCGGCGGCCAGGCTTTGTCTGGAGGCTTGCTCGGCCAGAGCGTCGCCCTCATGGAGCTGCACCCAGCCTGTGCGAAACCACAGAGCACCGAGGGCAATCGAGAAGAGGGCCATGACGAACCCTATCTTGATCCCGCTGTGATCTGTGCGCCTTGTGTTGTCCTTTGCCATCGTATTCCCTGTTTCCCACTATGGCGGCGCGTTGTATGGCTCAAGCGCGCCGCTATTGCGAGGCGATGCGCCGTATCTGGCCCGGCGCCGCAACTTCCAGGCCTAGTCGGCCCGCGAGTTTCTTGAGCCTGTAAGGCGAAACCAGGTTGTTCCTCTCAACCGTCAGCTTCGCGGCCAGATCCTCTTTCCGGCCCAGGCTCTGCTCCATCTTGCGCAGGTCGTATGCCAGATCCATGCGTTCGATGTTCAGCCAAACCGCTCCCAGACCGAGGAACAGTGCCATGCCCAGCAGGCCCAGCACCATCCAGAGTAGCGTCTTGTCGGTCTTGCTCATGCTTGTTCTCCGTCGGGTCCGAGTCTCTCCGCCACCCGGAGCTTGGCGCTCCTGGCCCGGGGGTTCGCGTCCCGTTCAGCCTGCGAGGCGGTCAGCGGCTTCTTTGTCAGCACTTTCATCTCGGGCACGCCCCCGCAGGTGCAGTGGAGTTGATGCGGGGGGCATTTGCACCCCTTGGCGGCATCCCGAAATGCGTATTTCACAGCCCTGTCCTCAAGGGAGTGAAATGAAATTATGGCCAACCTCGCCCCCGGTTTCAGACGTTTGATTATGCTCGAAAGATACTCTTCGAGCTCTTCAAGCTCCCTGTTGACCGCTATGCGCAGTCCCTGGAAGGTGCGGGTCGCCGGGTGGTTGCGAGCCGTGTGCCGCATCTTGGGCGGATAGGCGAGCCGCACTATCTCGGCCAGTTGGAGCGTCCTCGTGATCGCCTTTTCTTCCCGCGCCCTCAGTATTGCCGACGCGATCTTTCCGGCCAGCGGGTCTTCCCCGTACACCCGGATGATCCGCGCCAGCTCTCCGTGTTTCAGCGTGTTTACCAGCACTTCGGCCGACGGGCCGGAGTCCGGGTCCATACGCATGTCCAGCGGACCGTCGTGGATGAAGCTGAATCCTCTTTCAGCCTCGTCCAACTGCATGGACGATACGCCCAGGTCCAGGACCGCTCCGTCCACCGTGTCCCAGCCGATCTCGTCCAAGGCTTCCTCAAACCTGGAAAAGGGCAGATGGAAGAGGTGCATGCGGCCCTTGAACGCCTTCAAGCGTTCGGTCGCGAGGGCAAGCGCCTCGGCGTCCCGGTCGAGTCCGACAAGCTCGGCGCCTTCGCCTGCCGCTTCCATGAGCGCCAGGCTGTGGCCGCCCATGCCCAGGGTGCCGTCCATGTAGCGGCCCCCCTGGCGGGGATTCAGCCATCGAACCACTTCCTGCAAAAGAACAGTGGTGTGGAGCGAGGCGGGGCTGACTTCTCCCGGCTTCATCTAGAACGGCAGGGAGACGTTGTTTTCCGCCAACTCCGAGGACACGTCGTTATCCTCTTCGAGCAGGGCTTCGAAAGCTTCCGCGGACCAGATCTCAAATCGTCTGCCCGCGCCCATTACCACGACATCCTTTTCCAGCTTGCCGGATTTGCGCAGATGTGCGGGGATGGCTATGCGCCCCTGTTTGCCCACCGGGGTCACGGTGTATCCCAAATTCAGCAGCCGTATGGTGTTCTGCATCGAGCGGCTGGGGACTCGGATGCTTTCCAGTTCGTTGATGAGCACATCCCATTGCTTCGGGGTGATACCGATGACATGCTTGTCGTAAATGGTCAGCACCATGACCCCGTCCGGCAATTCGGAATGGATCGTGTCCCGGAACTCGGGCGGCAGAATGAGCCGACCTTTGTCGTCCAGGCTTCTATGTGCGTGACCTCTAAACCTCATCATAACCCCCGGAAAACCATCTTGCTCCACATCTTTACACTATGTCTACACTAATTTCCACTTATTCCCACGTCTGCGCGAAAATCCGGGGAAAGTCAACCGTTCCAACCGGAATTGATCGCCAAAATTCACCGAGTTTAATTGATTTTTTCGAGTGCTGAGCCTAGACTTTGACCAATCTTGAACGAGAGCCTGAGGCAATTGTTCTGTAAATTCAAAATGCAAGAAGAGCTTCGGCATCAGTGCCCGGCTGGCGCGGGTCGGAGTTGGGAGGCTGTCATGGACAGGCATATAAAAATCATCGCCACCCTCGGTCCGGCCACCGGGACCTACGAAACGGTCCAGGAACTGGTCAAGTCCGGAGCCAAGATTTTTCGGCTCAACTTTTCCCATGGCGGCAAGGAATTCTTCGCCAAGATGGTGGAGATCATCCGAAGGCTGGAGGACGAGACCGGGTTGACCCTGACCATCCTTCAGGATTTGTCCGGCCCCAAGATCCGCACCTGCGACGTCGGGCTGGGGGTTATCGAGGTGACCAAGGGCACCGAGGTCCTGCTGGGCACCCCCGACAAGGTCGCGGGGGTGAAGGAGCCGTTCATCTGCCTGGACATTCCCGAGATGTTCCATGGCGTCAAGGTCGGCGACCCCGTGGCTCTGTCCGACGGCATGATCCGCTTCAACGTGGTCAAGATCGAGGGCGAGAACCTCATTCGCCTCAAGGCCGCCAACTCGGGCATGTGCCCGCCGCGCAAGGGGATCACTTTCCCCGGCACGACCACGCCGCTGGCCCCGCTGACGGACAAGGACAAGAAGGACCTGGCTTTCGGCATGGAGCTGGGCGTGGACGTGGTGGCCATGAGCTTCGTGCAGAAGCCCGAGGACATCCGCAACCTGCGCACCGAGATGGCCAAGCACGGCAAGCCCCTGCCCATCGTGGCCAAGCTTGAGCGCACCGCGGCCCTGGCCTGCCTGGACGAGCTCGTGGACGAGGCCGACGGCATCATGGTCGCCCGCGGCGATCTCGGCCTGGAGCTGGACCTCGCCGAGCTGCCCGTGGCCCAGAAGAGAATCATCAAGCAGTGCAACCAGGCGGGAAAGCCTGTCATCGTGGCTACCCAGATGCTCCTGTCCATGGTCAATTCGCCCATGGCTACCCGGGCCGAGACCACGGACGTGGCCAACGCCATCCTGGACGGCGCGGACTGCGTCATGCTCTCCGAGGAGACGGCCATCGGCAACTACCCCGGCGAGACCGTCCGGTTCATGCGCAAGATCGCCTACGAGATCGAGGCGTTCATGTTCGAGCCCGGCCAAGCCGATCTGGACAAGGGCGGAGCAAGGGAACACCCCTCGACCTTCCTGGCCTATGCCGCGGCCATGCTGGCGGGCAAGACCAACGCCCGGGCCATCGTCTGCCACTCCACCTCCGGTGCCACCTCGCGGTTGCTCTCTTCCTGCCGTCCCAAGCAGTCGATCTACGCGCTTTCGTCCGACTATACGGTCAGGCATTTCACCAACCTGTCCTGGGGCGTCATTCCCGCAGTGCCGCTCGATGTCATCCACGACCACCAGGAGCGCGCCGAGGTCTTTGTCCGGCAGTGCTCGGACTTCGTGCCGGGGGACATCGTCATCATCACGGCGGGCCAGCCGGAGCGGGGCAAGACCACCACCCAGACCAACGTGGTCAAGCTGTACGAGAAACTGAGCAAGGAAGAGGACTAGCCAGCCCATGCGAGCCGACCAGAAGCACGACATCCCAGACGGTCTCAATGAGGAGTATTATCAGGTTAGCGCCGATATCCTCAGCAGCTTCAACAAGTATCGCCCCCCATTGAACATCTTCACCTTCAAGGAGGATGTGGCCCGGGTGATTCCGTACTACAAGGTCGGCGGCAGGCTCTCCAACGAACAGGTGGCCGAACTGGCCGCCCTGACCGGCCAGGGGGTGGTGTTCTTTTCCCGCGAGGACCATCAGGTCTACGTCAAGCACATCAGCTACCAGCTCGACCTTGTCCTTGTGGACCGGAACCTCAAGGAAAAGGAGATCGCTGACATCTTCACCCAGGCCCTGACCCGCAGGCTGGCCGAGTTTTTCGAGCAACCCGTGAAGGCGGTCTTCGACAAGCTCTGGGTGGACCTCATGGTCCTGTCCGAATACCTCTACACCGACATGAGCCGCGCCCGCGCCCTGGTTAGGCGGCTGCACCGCGAGCACACCCTGGAAAACCATTCGGTAAACACCGGCTTCCTCGGCTTGGCGTTATGGGCCAAGCTCAAGGACGGAAAGCTGCCCGACTCGGTCAGGCGGCCTGTTTTCGACCGTGTTCTGGCCGGGCTTTTTCTGCACGATCTGGGCATGGCCAAGGTGCCGCTGTTTCTTCGTACCAAGGATAAGCCCCTTACCGGCGAGGAGCGGGGCAAGGTCAATTCCCACACCAAGGTGGGTTTCGAGATGCTCGGCAAGCTCGGTCTGCGCTACCCTGAGATAGACCAATGCGTCACCGAGCACCACGAGCGGCTGAACGGCTCTGGCTATCCGCTCAAGTCGACCCGGCAGGAGTTCCCCGGCAGACTGACCGCCGTGGCGGACTCCTTCTGCGCCATGATCTCGAAACGGCCCTACGCCGAGCCCATGGGGTACCTCCAGGCGTCCACGGCGCTGGCTCAGGACCCCCGGTATGACCAGGAAATCACCAAGGCGTTGCAGACCCTTCTGCTGGTCGACCTGAAGCTGAAGTCGTAATCGTATCCTCTCGAAAAAACGCGTAGATGCGCCTTGCGCCGCGTGCGGGCTCCCGCCGTGCGCCAGGCGGGTGCGCGTCATTCCCTATCTTCTCCCGCAGGGAAACTCGCGGGAGGCAAGCTTCTTGTTGTCAAATCCATACCAAGGAAGTATAGAATAGTTATCGTTGTCATCTTTAGCTAGTTGGAGGGTGCATGAAACGTTTGACAATCGCAGTGCTGCTGGTCGCCGTTTTCGGCTTCACTGCCTGGGCCATGGATAAACCCATGGACGGAACCATGGGTAAGACAATGACTCCGTCCATGGAGCAGCCCATGGGCAATGACATGGGTGCGGGTATGGGCAATGAGATGGGCAAGACCATGGACGGTTCGATGGACAAGGTCTCGGGCATGATGCCCGGAGCGGAGAGCATGGCCGTCTGGAAGTATATCACCGAGGTCTCGCCCTACCGGAAATGGGGGCAGTTCCCGGATCATATGGGGATGCAGAAGGGGAAGTCGCCCCATGGAGCGTTGCACGAGGTGTATGTGAACAAGGCGGGGCTGATGAAGGGAACGCCCAAGCCCGTCGGCGCCATGGTGGTGAAGGATAATTTCAATTCCAGGGAAAAGCTGAAGTTCATCACCGTGATGTACAAGGTCCAGGGATACAATCCCTCGGCCGGAGACTGGTACTGGGTGGAGTACTCGGCCGAAGGGAAGGTCCTGGTGGAAGGTCCGGGGTCCTGCGCCGGTTGTCATTCGGCAAGGGCCGCGAACGATTACATCATGGTTTCCGACCATTAGTCGGCGGAACCCGTTTCACAAAAAAACGGCCCGTTCCATCTGGAGCGGGCCGTTGGCGTTTCGTTTGCGGATGACCCGCTATTTCTTGAAGACCTGGACCATGTCGCGGGTCATGTCGCGGTATACATCGGTGACGTAGACCACACCCATGACGCGCTCGCTTTCCACCACCAGGGCCCAGTCGCGGCGGGATTTGAGAAACACGTCCAGGACCACCAGGATGGGGTCGTTGGGCTTGAGCAGCGGCGGGCTGGGGATGATGTATTCGTCGAGCCTGAGCTGGGTGCAGATCAGGCAGGCGTTGGCGAACTGCTGGTCCCAATCCACTTCGCCGTCCGTAATCAGGTTCTCGTCCTTGAGCACGGACTGCTTGACCGCCTTGAAGAGCTGCCACAGGTTGATGGTTCCCTTGAGCTTGCCGCCCTTGGTCTTGACCACCACCACCTGCGAGTCCGGGGCGTCCACCATGGCCTCGCGCATGACGCGGATGGCTTCGGCCAGGCTGGCGTCCTCCTGGACGGTCGGGTATTCGTCGCGCATCATGTCCCAGGCGCGTTTTCTAAGCATCATAGGGGTTAATCCTCCGATATATTGCTTCGATTCAGGTCCGCAGATTATCCCCTTCTATCTCGTGTGCGGGGATTTGTCCATAACAACGGCGTGGTTACATGGCTGTGCCTTGACTTGTCCCCGGTTGATGGCGACTATGTGATATGCGCAGAATTCTTTTGACCGTTCTTGCGGTCCTCTTTCTGGCCGTCCCGGCTCGCGGGACCGAGGATTCCTCCCCGCCATTCGGGCCGGGCGAGCGGCTGTATTACGACATTCATTGGACCGTGATCCGGGCGGGCAAGGCGGAGCTGATCTGCCGGGACGACACGGAGATGGACGGGGTGCCCGCTCGCTATTTCTACGCCAAGGCCCGCACCCTCGGTTGGGTGGACAACTTCTACAAGGTCCGCGACACCATGGAGGCCTGGACCGACATGGGGGTCAACCACGCCCTGCGTTACAAGAAGGATCAGCGGGAGGGCTCCTATCGCAAGAAGGTGGACCTCATCTTCAACAAGCGGACCAACCAATCCTACCGCTATACCAAGGGCAAGCTCCAGCACACCCTTGACCAGCCCGAGGACGTCTTTGACCCCATGTCCATCCTTTTCGCCTTCCGCAAACACGCGCTGTACGAGGGGATGCGGTTCGACGCCAACGTGTCCGACGGCAAGGTGTCCGTGGTGGGCAAGGCGTTCGTGGAAGGGCGCGAAAAGGTGGAGACCGGCATCGGGGAGGTGGATGCCTACCGCGTCCGCCTGGACGTCCGGCATCTTTCCGGGGTGTTCAAGAAGTCCGACGACGCCGAGTTGTATGTCTGGTTTTCGGCGGACGACAGGCGCATTCCGGTCAAGGTCAGGTCCAAGGTGGTGGTCGGCTCCTTTTACATGACTCTGCGCGAATATTACCCGCCGGACCGGGGATAGTCCTGTCTCAGGCTTCTTCCCGGCCTTCCCGGAGGTGGACCTTGTTGGAGCGGGGGAACTCCCGCTTGAGGATGGTCTTGAGGCGTTTCTTGAGGTCCTTGGCGGATACGTCCGAGATTTCTTCCCGATAGCCGAATTCACGGACTTCGAAACCGTCGCCGGTCCTGCGCACCAAAACGCCCCGGTCGCGTTTGAAGGTCAGCAGCTCCAGGGTCCCGTTGTCGGGGAGTTTTTTCAGCCTGGCCAGCGTCGTGGCCAGGGCCGCGCCCATGTCTATCATATGACCTTGCGTCCCGTGGGCAGGGCGTCGCCGTCGACCGCGCCGAGGGCGTAGAGCCGGATTTTCGTGGAGCGGGGGAATTCCCGTTTGAACAGGACCTTGAGGAGCTTTTTCAAGCCGGAGAAGGGGACCTGGAAGCGTTCCTTTTGGAACCCGTCCTCGGTCACGTCGAAGGCGTCCGCGCCAATGCGCCGGATGAGCACCGAGCGGTTGCGTTTGTAGGTGCGCAGGTCCAGGGCGTGGCCCTGGGGCAGCTTGTCGAGTCTGCGCAGGAGGTCGGGCAGGAGGGTGGCCTTGTCGAGCATGGTGTAAACCATAGACAGCCGCCTTAATCCGTGTCAAACCGCATTGCGCAATCAATAATAGTATAGAGCGTTCCGGCGCGCCGTTTCGTGCGCCCGGAACCGAGGAGGCTTCATGCCCTTGCAGAAAGACGACGTCATAGAGTGTTCCATCGAATCCCTGGCCTTCGGCGGCCGGGGTGTGGCCCATGTGGACGGCATGGCCGTGTTCGTGGCGGGCGGACTGCCCGGCGACACCGTCACCGCCCGTGTGGTTCGGGCCAAGAAGCGGTTTGCCGAGGCCGAACTCGATACCGTGGTCAAGCCGTCGTCCAGCCGTGTCGAGCCGAAGTGTCCCCATTTCGGCGTCTGCGGCGGCTGCGCGATTCAGGACCTGGACTATGCCGAACAGGTGGCCCAGAAGGCGGCCCAGGTCGAGAACGCGCTCAAGCGCATCGGCAAGGTGGAGGGTTTCACCATGGACCCGCCCGCGTCCTCGCCTTCGACTTGGAATTACCGCAACAAGATGGAGTTCGTCTTTGAACAGCGCGACGACGGCTTGCACCTCGGGCTGCGCACCAATTCTCCGGCCGGGGAAAAGGGGCTGTCCCCGGTTCTCGACGTGGAGGAGTGCCGCCTGTGCGCCGACCGGGACATGGAAATCCTGCGCACGGTTCGCGAGTTCGCCCGCGCCTCGGGCCTGCCCGCCTACGATCCCTCTGCCGACGCCGGATTCTGGCGGCATCTGGTTATCCGCCGCACCGCGCTGAACGAGTCCATGGTCCATCTCATCACGGCCGAAACTCCGCGCCATTACAACCGGGCCGAGGGGCTGGGCGAAACCCTGACTGACAGGTTCCCGGAGCTGACCTCTTTCGTGCATTCCTCGCGCGCCCGCCGCTCCCTGGCCGCCGTCGGCGAGAAGCTGGTCTTCCGCCTGGGCTCCAAGGCCGTGGAGGAAATGGTCGAGCACGGCGACCGGCAGGCGCGCTATCACATCGCGCCCAACGCCTTTTTCCAGACCAACACCGGCGGTGCGGGAGAACTCTTCGGGACCGTCCGCGAGTTCGGGGCCTTCACCGGGACCGAGACCCTGCTGGACCTCTATTGCGGCTGCGGGGCCATCGGCATTTTCCTGGCGGACAAGGTCGCCCGGGTCGTGGGCGTCGAGATCAGCGAGGAGGCCGTGTCCAAGGCATGGTCCAGCGCCAAGCTGAACGGGCTGGAGAACTGTGAATTCACCGCGGCCACTCTGGACAGCCCGGCAGCCCTCAAGGCTCTGCCGAAGACCGACGTCCTGGTCATCGATCCGCCTCGCGCGGGCATTCACGAGAGCACGGCCAAGACCATTCTCGGCCTGGCGCCGAAGAAGATTCTGGCCGTCTCCTGCGATCCTTCCACCCTGGCCCGCGACGTGCAGCGACTCTCGGAAAAGTACGAGCTGAAGCGCGCACGCGCCGTGGACATGTTCCCCCACACCCACCACATCGAGACCGTGGCCCTGCTGGAGCTGCGATAGGCCGTCGGCCGCTCCCGTGCGGGGCGGCCGAACGGAAAGTCTTTTGGCCCTGAAGGATGTTCGTCCTTCAGGGCCTTTTCGTGCGGTCGGGCGACGGGAAACCATATGAAAGACGGATGGCGTTTTCCCCTTGTCCGGGACGGCAATGCGGAATCGGCCCCTCCCGGTTCTTCCCGTGGGTGCAACTTGTCGGCATGTAAAGAATTACGGATTTGTGTCGGGTAGCTTTACACGACGGTTTATCTTTCGACGATTGAATATGTTGTAATGTTTATGTCATTTTATAACGGCATGGAAGTTGCTTTTTGAAGGCTGACTTAACAACGCATAAAGGGGGCAATTGCGCTATGAGACAAATTTTATTCGTTCTTCTCACCATGCTTCTGTGTTCGACCACCGCATTTTCGGCTCAGATCGACCTTTCCAACCTGACGGCCACCGGTACATTCATGAACGGAGTGGACAATATCACCGACGGGTACGTTCCCTATGAGGGGTACAATTGGATGTCGTCTGAATCCACCTACTTCAAGGCCTACGACGGCGATTTGGAAGAAATCGTCTTTGACCTTGGCGATCTGTACAAGGTGGAGGACATGCTGTTGTCGGTGGACAACAACGACACCTATTACATGGAGTATCTCAACGAGGCCAGCGGCCTTTGGGTGAACCTGTTCACCATCCAGAACGAGTACGGCGAAATCTACGGGGGACTCGACACCATGACGACGTATGAAGGCGGCGAATACGTGGCCGGAATCGACTTCGCCAGCGTGGAGACCCGTTACCTGAAGTTCTGGGCCGATCCGGCGAACGATTCTTCCGTCGGCGACCGCAACTTCGCCATAGGCGAAATCCAGGCCTTCGGCGAAATTGTGCAGAACGGCCAGACGCCTCCCGTGCCCGAACCCTCCACCATGCTGCTGCTGGGGATCGGGATTGCCGGTATTGCCTGGGCGGGAAGACGGCGCAACCGTTAGTTTCCGCGCATATGAACGCGATGGGGGCCGGCTTCAGTCGGCCCCTTTTTTTGCGGCCGTCCGCAGGCCCGGCGGATCAGTCGAAGTCCGCGAGCAGTGCGCTGATCTGGATGCCCGCCACCACAGGGTGCTCGCGGTATTTCAGTTGGATGCGGTAAAGAGCGTGGTGGAGCTGGCCCGACGAGATGCCGTTCTTGAGCGCCGTGTGGGCTTCGATATAGGCGGCGAGGGCGTCGGAGACCTTGAGCAGGGGGCCGTCCTTGGGGTCCAGGGTGTCGTGGTTGTATTTTCCGGCCAGGTCTGATTCGGATGCCTCGGTGACGGTCCCGTCCAGGACCACGGTGGCCGTGAATTCGCTGCCCACCTCCAGGCCGAGAAAATACTCCAGACGGTCGGCGATGTCCCCGTACCCGCCTTCGCGCAGGGGGGTCAGCACCACCCGGTGCAGTTCGAGAATCTCGTATTCGTGAATCAGGTCGCTGATGTCGCGGGACGCCGCCTTTACCGGGGAGATGATGTCTCGGGTGAGCAGTTCGGGCAGGTCGTGGAACAGGCCCGAAAAGAAGTTGTTCTGAGCGCGGGCGCGGCACGCCCCCACCTCCATGGAGAAGAACCAGGAGTAGGCGGCCACGATGAACATGTGGCCGAGCACCGAGGTCTCGGGCACGCGCGGGGTTTGGGACCAACGCTTCTGGAATCGGAGGCGTCCGCACATGCGGGCGAACCCGCCGAGGACCGTGCCGTCCTCGTCCAGGAGCTCGGCCACGCCCTTGAGGTCGTCCATGGCCTTCAGCCTGTCGATGAAGCTCTGCTCGATTTCGGTCAACTCATGGTCCATGCGGTTGATGGACTTGAGCAGCTTGAACTCGGAATAGCTGGCGTAGAGATGGGCGGCATGCAGGATGCGCCGGGCCAGCCCCTTGTCCTCGGGGTGCATGAGGTAGTCGCCCATGCGGCGGATGAAGTCTTCGCCCAGCGGCATGATGCGCGGGGTCAGCTCTTCGAGGACCCAGTTCGTCAGAGTGCGGTAGTCCTCGGCGTTTTCCTTGATGCGGTAGAAGACCGGCGGCTTGATGTCAGTGATGACCAGCCGGTAAAGGTAGTCGAAGATGCCGCCCTCAATGATCGATTCGCCCAGGGCGCGTTTGCGGGCCACATCCATGTCTCGGGAGTTGAGCAGGAAGAGCAGCCAGGCGACGATCATCTTGTGGCCCTGCTTGTCCACTTCCACCAGCTCCATGGGCCGCAGTTTGTCGTTCCACCGTTTCATGAACGCGCCGGAGAAGATGAGTTCGAGCAGGCTCTTTCGTATGATGACGGACATAAACGCTCCCTGGGTTGTGTCGTGCGGATCAAGAGTGCCGAAAATGGCCGGTGAAGGCAATACGCCCGACAAAGTCGGCGTCAAACATCGCTTGTAAAAAACATCCTCCGAGTGTATACAAATTCCCGATTGTTAACACGCAAGCGGAATGCGCCCGAAATTCGGGTGGTTGATCCGTCCGCGATCAAGCCAGGCAGGTCTGTATGCATATTTCGGAAGGAGTTCTTTCCGGTCCCGTTCTCTTGGGTGGAGCGGTCCTCACCGTGGCCGGAACGGCTGTCGGGCTGCGAAAGATCGACTATGACCGGGTCATGTCCGTGGCCATCCTGTCCGCGGCTTTTTTCATTGCCTCGCTTATCCATGTGCCCATCGGCCCGGCCAACGGCCACCTTATCCTGGGGGGCCTGCTCGGCGTGGTCCTGGGTTGGGCGGCCTTTCCCTCCATCCTGGTGGCCCTGACGCTTCAGGCAGTGCTTTTCCAGTACGGCGGACTGACCTCGCTCGGCGTGAACTGTTTCGACATGGCCGCGCCCGCCGTGCTTTGCTATTACCTTTTCCGGCCCATGCTTGCGAAGGGCTCGGGCAGCCGGTTTGCGGCCGCCTTTGCCTGCGGGTTCCTGGCCATGCTGCTGAGCGCCACCCTGACCGCCGGGGCTCTTGCCCTGTCCGGCGACGAGTTCCGCGAGGCCGCTCAGGTGCTTTTCATCGCCCATCTTCCCATCATGGCGGTTGAGGGCGTCATCACCGGATTCGCCTATTCCTTCCTGGCCAAGGTGAAGCCCGAGGTGTTGAGCTGCTGAGGCGGCTCGGAAGCGTTATTTCACAACTTGGAGGAGTTGCCATGAACCGTTTGATTCTCGCCGTGTGCCTGGCCATGGCCGCGACCCTGTGTCTGGCCGCCGCGTCCGAGGCCCACAAGGTGAACATTTTCGCCTATGTGGACGGCGACCGCATCGTCACCGACAGCGGCTACAGCCGCTCCAACCGCGTCCACCAGGGCGAGGTGGAGGTCTACGACGCCGCCACCGGGGACATGCTCCTGAGCGGCCGGACCGATGACAAGGGCGTGTTCGCCTTTGTCATCCCCGAAGCGGCCCGGGAAAAGGAAATGGACCTGCGGCTCCTGCTCAAGGCGGGCCAGGGACATCAGGCCGAATGGACCGTAAAATACGAAGAATTCGCCGACGCGCCGAGGCCCGTGTCCGACATGGTCGCCGAGGAAGCCCCTGCCGCCTCCTCCGTCGTCGCGCCCGCCCCATCCGTGTCCGTTGAGCCCGCAACGGGCGGGCTTACCGCCGCTCAGGTGGAGAGCATCGTCAAGCGTGAGGTGGAGCCGCTCAAGCGCATGGTGGCCGAGCTGCACGACTCAGGTCCGTCCCTGACCGAGATTATCGGTGGTATAGGCTGGATTTTCGGGCTGTTCGGCGTGGCGGCCTACATGAAGAGCCGCCGCAGGCCGTAACGCCGTTATTTCAGCAAAAAAATCAGACTTGAAAGGTCGCGATTGTTGTCGCGGCCTTTTTTTTGTGTTATTCCCCTTCATAAATATTCGGAATTGCCTCGGCGGGGTTTGCCGGGGAAGCACCTCAGGGTCGATCGGACGCATCCGACGGGCGGGGAAGGGCCGTCGCTGACGTCTTCGGAGCCTGCTGCGGCCGAGTCCGCGCGACCGGCATTCGTGCCCGTCGCGCTTCGGACAGGAAACCTCGTGTTCGGGCGATCCGGCCGGGGAACCGATAAAAAGTTCAAGCACTGTAACCTATAAAGGGGGCCACACATGAAACTGACCACACGGAGCCGCTACGGCACCCGCATGATGCTCGACATTGCACAGAACGGGAAGGAAGGGCCGGTACGTATTCAGGATATCGCCGATCGCCAGGGCGTTTCCGCCAAATATCTGGAAAAGCTTATCCGCAAGCTCAAGGAAGTGGGCTTCGTCAAATCCAAGCGCGGCCCCCGGGGCGGCCATTCCTTGGCAAAGCCCGCAGCCGAGATTCCCATCGGCGAGGTGGTTCATGCCCTGGAGGGGGACGGCTCCCTGGTGGAGTGCCGTTCCGGCGACAAGGGCTGCGCCCGCATGAAGGACTGCCTGACCAGGAGGCTGTGGCAGGAGGCTGCCGACGCCATGTACGACCGGCTGAACACCTTCACCCTGGCCGACCTCATCAACGACGCCGAGCAGTGCGGCAGCTCTTCGGTGGAGCCGTGGAGCCGGGGCGGATTCTGATCCGTCCGGGCGGGCTGTGCGCGGCCGTCACCCGACAGATCGCCTTCAAACACTTGTTTGCGGAGGGCAAGTGTGTAAGAGTGGACTTGGCGTAAACCGCCAGGAGGGTGCAATGACCAGAATCCTTCGCGACCCGGTAAGCGGGCTGACACACTGCATTGCGGCGGGCCTGGCCGTGCTCGGCACGGTCCTGCTCATCCAGCGCGCTGTCAGCCCGGTTCTGCCGTGGCACATCGTCACCTTTTCCATATTCGGCGGGGGCATGATCCTGCTCTACACCGCTTCGACCCTGTACCATTGGCTGCCCGTGAGCGAGGATTGGGTTCGGTTTCTGCGCCGCGTGGATCACTCCATGATCTTTTTCTACATCGCGGCCACCTATACGCCCATCTGCCTCATTCCCCTGCGCGGCCCATGGGGCTGGTCCCTGTTCGGCGTCATCTGGGGGTTGGCCCTGTCCGGCATCGTCATGAAGGTCTTTTGGATCACGGCCCCGCGCTGGCTGTCCACCGGCCTGTATCTGGCCATGGGCTGGCTCGTCCTGGTGGGCATCTACCCACTGGTCAAGGCCATGTCCGCCGCCTCCCTTGCCTGGCTCGTGGCGGGTGGCCTGATCTACTCCATGGGAGCGGTGATCTACGCCCTCAAGTGGCCCGACCCGTTCCCCAACCGTTTCGGTTTCCACGAGATTTTTCATCTCTTCGTGATCGGCGGCTCGTTCTGCCACTTCGTGGTCATGTACTGGTACATCTAGCTGCGGCTTCCGAAAGCGGCGCGTCGGCGCATTCTTCAGGGACTCGGCCTGCCCTCGCGCAGGCCGTACTACGTCGCGGCGGATCGGACCCTGCTCAACGCATTCAGTCTTCTTTGAATGGCTTCTTCGGGGGCCTCTTTTCGGGGCGCGGCCGGAGTGGAGCCGCCTTTCCGGGCGAACGCCGCGTCCGTTCCGTAGGCCGCGCAGTGCAGAAGCGCTATGCTCACCAGGGACAAGTGCGTCGGCTCGGAACTCACCTGCCAGAAGACGTTTATGGCGGTGGGGCAGACCACTTGAAGGAGGAGAACGGAGAGGATGTAGGCACCCCATCGGCGGTAACGCCTGCGGGTGGACATTGCCTGGAATCGGGAGTGCGGTTTGGTCACGATGAGCCGGTGCAGCAGGGCTGAGAAAATCAGGAAAAGGAGGCCGGTTCCGGCAGTGGCGGGCACAATCAGCTCATCACTGGCGGGTACGCCTTTGTCCGTGAGAATCCAGTAGGCCGCGATGCCGCCGACCACGAGCGACAGGGCCAGAATATACGCCATGGAATATTTGAAGCTCCGCCAGCGGCTGTCCGCCGTCTTCGGCACGGCGACGAGCTTCACCTTCGCCATGATGGGCTGGACCATGAAAATGAACAGGGTTGGCGCGAGAATTCCGGCCAGCCATGCGCCGTCGGAGCCCTCGCGGGCCAGGATGAAGGGGCCCAGGACGGCGAGCAGGGCGAACAGGCCGACGAAGTTGAAAAAGCGGAGCCAACGGCGGGACAGCCTGTCGAAATCGAGGAACCTGGCCGGACGGATAACCGTCAGATACAGCGTCATCGGCAGATATATGACCGTCATTATCATGGAGATCATTACCGGCAGGGCCGAGTTCGGCACACCGCTTTGGGCCAGCGGTTTGCGGAGCACCACGGCCAGGGCGGTAAAGATGGTGAAATAGGCCAGGGCGAAAAACATGCCCCTGGTGATGGGTGCGCCGGGGTATGCCTCCGGCGACGGCGGCGGTGACGGTGGAGCTTCTTCTGTTTCTCCGTCGTCCCATTCCTCATCGGGGGAATACAGCATCATCAGGAAGAGCAGGGCCGGGATCGCCAGCGTAATGTGGAAGGCCGGGGAATCGCTGTGCAGGAGCAGGAGCGCTGGCAGGAAGACCAGTCCGGCATACAGGAGAAGATACATCAGCCAGCGCGTGATTCGCGTAGGCGCGGCCTCGAACGCGAACCGTTTCTGCGGTTTGAGGATGGTCAGGTAAAGGCTCATGAACACGTAGAGCAGGGCCGCCGCGGTCTGGGTCAGGGCATGGGCCGCGTTGGACGGCGCGCCAAGGGACTGCGTCCATTGCTGAAGCAGAACGTAGGGCGGATAGTACAGGGCCAAGGCGAATAGATAGCGCTTCAGGTACATGAAATACTCCGTTGGCGACGGAACAGGCCGTGCCGTAAACCGGAAGCGCGAAGGTATGCGGGAGTGCGCACAAAAGAACGCTTTTGTGCCAGAGCAGGTTTATTAAATATCCCGTTGCGAAGGAGCTTGTCAATGCGGGCGCACCAACTCCCTTTGACGCCGGACGTTTGTGACGGATTCGGGGATTCCCGCCTTCTGGAGTATCCATCTTTTCATTTTTGCGTGAACCTGTATTATTCGATTTGAAAACCGTAAAGGAGGGTCCATGAAGACTACCGATAAAGGCATGAATCCGTATTTGGCGGGGGCGTTGACCGGCCTGCTCCTGGCTCTGTCCGTGTTGCTGGCGGGCAAGTATTTCGGCGCGTCCACGTCCTATGTCCGTTCCGTTGGGCTGCTGGAGATGACGCTGGCTCCGGGGCATGTCGAGGCCACGGACTATTTCATGAAATACTTCGGCTCGAACAGTGGCATAGATTGGCAATGGCTGTTCGTTCTGGGTGTTTTTTTCGGTTCCTACTTGAGCGCCAACTTCACCCGGTCCTTCACCTGGACGCCGCTTCCTGAAATCTGGAAGGAACGCTATGGCGAGCGACCGGGGCTGCGTTTCGTCCTCGCCTTTGTGGGCGGGGCGATCGCCCTCTTCGGCGCGCGCATGGCCGGGGGCTGCCCCAGCGGGCACGGCCTGTCGGGCATGGCTCAGGTGTCGGTCAGCGGGACGCTGGCCATGGTCGCTTTCTTTGTCGGCGGCGTTGCTGCCGCCCGCATTCTCTACGGAGGGAAATAGCATGACGCTCGCAATGGGACTCTTCACCGGCGTGCTTTTCGGCGTTCTTCTGCAACGCGCCCGCGTACTCCGTTTTGACAAGCAGCTCGGCGCGTTGCTCTTCCGCGATATGACCATCGTGAAGTTCATGTTTTCGGCCATTGTGGTCGCCGCGGTGCTCATTCACCTTTTCGTCGACCTCGGCATGGCCTCCTTGTCCGTCAAGGCCACGTCCCTGGGCGGGCAGGTTGTCGGCGGGCTGCTCTTTGGCGTGGGGTGGGCCATTCTCGGCTATTGCCCGGGCACGGCCTGGGGCGCGTTTGGCGAAGGCCGCTTCGACGGCCTCTGGGGCATTCTGGGGGGCTGGTTCGGCGCGGCCTTGTATGCCGAGCTTTATCCGTCCATGAAGACCACGGTTCTGGCCTGGGGCGGCTACGGCAAGCTTACGTGGGCCACGCTCCTTGGCGTCAACCATTGGGTTCCCGTGGCGGCTCTGGCGGTGGGAGCGGTGCTCCTGTTCCGTTTCTTCGAGAAAAAGGGATTGTGATGCGGCGGTCCGTGAACGGGCCGGTGATGAAAGAATAAAAAAAATGGGCGGCATCCGGGGTGCCGCCCATTTCTTTTGAGTTTATGCGATGCCTAGTGGCGATTGTTCTTCATGGCCAGGCGGACGCAGAAAGCGGCGCCGCCCCAGGTGACGCCGAGGCCGACGCACATCATGATGATTGCTGTTGCGGTCATGGTTATCTCCTATTGTTGGCGGGCGAAGCCGTATGCGGGCTCGCGCTTGGTCAGGGCGAGGGCGAGGACGAAGGCCACGGGCAGCAGGGACCAGCCGAGAACGACGAGGTCCCGTTCCGCGTAGCCGCCGTAGGGGGTGCCGAAGTCGGTGACCAGGTTCATGACGAAGGTGTAGCCGAGCACGGCCACGGTGATGAGCTTGAGGCACAGCTTCCAGGCGGTACCGACCTGGAAGTCGGACACCTTGTTGACGTGCGCGTTCATGTCATCAAGACCGACGACGTAGCTCATCAGGGAAATCTCCGCCAGGGCGAGGCCGAGGATGCAGAGGTTGTTGATGAAGTGGTCGACGATGTCGAGAATGAGCAGTCCGCCGCCCGTGGTGAAGACCAGGGTGAGGATGTAGCCCATCAGGCAGACCAGGGAAGCGGTCCGCCTGCGGCTGAGGCCGAACTTGTCGATGAAGGACGAGCTGACGGCTTCCACGATGGAGATGTGGGAGCTGAGTCCCGCCATGGTCAGGCACAGGAAGAAGAGCGTGCCGACAAACACCGGCGCGGGCATGGTGTTGATGGCCGCGGGGATGGTGATGAAGGCGAGTCCGACACCTGCTCCGGCCACGTCGGAGATGTCCTGGCCGGTGGCATTCGCCATGTTGCCGAGGACGGAGAAGATCATCACGCCCGCGAGCAGGGAGAAGCCGCAGTTGATGAACACGGTCATGGCGGCGTTGTTGCTGATGTCCGAGTCCTCGGGCAGGTAGCTGGAGTATGCCAGCATGATGGAGAAGCCGATGGACAGCGAGAAGAATATCTGGCCGTAGGCGTCGGCCCAGACCGAGAAGTCCGCCAGCTTGGAGAAGTCGGGGTTGAACAGGTAGTTCAGGCCGGAGATGGCGCCGGGGAGATTGACCACGCGGGCGATGAGTATCAGCACGAGCAGGAAGAGCAAGGGAATCAGAATCTTGCAGGCCCGCTCAATGCCTTTGCGCACGCCGGAGGTGATGGCCAGCCAGGTGATGCCCCAGGCCAGGGTGCAGGCTGCCAGGATGGGCCAGCGGATCGAGCCCAGATGCAGGGGCGAATCGGTCAGTCCAAGGTAGTCTCCGAAGAAGAACGCCTTGGGGTCGCTGCCCCAGGAGGTGTTCAGGGCGAATCCGGTGTAGTTGATGGTCCAGCCGATGACCGCCACATAATAAATGGAAATAATCAGGGCGACCATTACCTGCATCCAGCCGAGCCATTCCCATTTCGCGCCCAGGGCACGGAAAACCTTGGGAGCGGAACCCCGATACTTCTGGCCCATGCCGAATTCGAGGATCATGAAGGGAATGCCCGCGGTGAGCAGGGCGAAGATGTAGGGGATGAGAAAGGCGCCGCCGCCGTTCTCGTAAGCCATGTAGGGGAATCTCCAGATGTTCCCCAGTCCGATAGCGGACCCGACCGCAGCCAGCACGAAACCGGCGCGGGAGCCCCACTGTTCACGTTGAGACATAGTTCACCTGCGTTTTTTTAGCGTACGCCGCACAGTCATGTGCGGCTTCCGTATAGCGGAAGGGTGCTACCCCCAAAACCCGGATGGAGAAAAAGAGAACGGGACGGCCCTTTCAGGCGTCCCTCACCCTTTGTCCGCGAACGGATTGTTGTATAAAAGCGGTATGTCTGTATGACAAATTGACTCGGCTGTCTACTTTCAACAGGGGCTTTGGCCGGGTAAAATTCGATTTTTGCGGGTAAAAAGTGAAGTTTTCATGCTTTTTTCAGGGGGAAAACCGAAAAAAACGCTTTCAAGTCCCTTGCGCGGGCCGAAAAGCCGTTTTTCGGCCCGCGCAAGGGGTGATTAGAACGTCAGAACGGTGTAGCCCTTGTCCATGTAGGCGGCCATGGACGGATGCCCGGACATGTCGTCGAGCAGGGGCAGGCCCGAGGCTATAACCGCGTCGAGTACGCCCAGTTTGGACGAGCACGCCTTGCATGCGCCCGCGACGAGCCCCGCTTCCCTGGCCCTTTGGTAGAGCTGGTGGAACGGGTTCTCCGGTTTTTCCAGTTCGGGCACAAGCTTCACCGCCGCGCCCTCGAAGACGATGATCGCCTCCTTGCCTCTGTCCTTCATGTCCAGCGCGTTGAGCAGGACGTGGACGAAGCACATCAATTCTCCGTTGAATGCGTAAAGACAATACATGATCGCTCCTTGTTTTGCCGGACCCCAAAAAAACAGGCCCTCCGACGGTAGCCGGAGGGCCTGGGAATGGTCAAACCCGATCTATTCGAAGGCCATGGAGACCTTCCATTCCTCCCAGACCTTGCCCACCAGGGACGGGCCGGGGTTGAGCACCGGCTTGCCCGGCCTCCAGCCGGAAGGCGTGGCCTTGGTGCCCCTGGATTCGCGCACCAGTTGGAATGCCTGAATCTGGCGCAGGGTTTCGCTGACATTGCGCCCCACGGGCGGCGTCAGAACCTCGAAGGCCTGGATCACGCCGTCTGGGTCAATAAGGAAACGGCCGCGCACGTCGACTCCGCCCGCGCTGTCGTAAATCCCGTACTGGGTGCCCACCGCGCCGCCGCCGTCGGACAGCATGGGGAAGGGGACCTTGCCCTTGGTAATCATCTTGGAAAGTTCATGGTCCACCCACATCTTGTGCACGAACATGGAATCGGTGGACATGGAAAGGACCTGGACGCCCAGCTTCTCGAATTCGTCGTTCTTTTCCGCGACCGCGGAAATCTCGGTCGCTCAAACGAAGGTAAAGTCACCGGGATAGAAGCAGAGAACCACCCACTGTCCGAGGTATTCGGAGAGGGTGACGGAACCGAACTGGCCGTCGATGTAGGCGGGGGCGGAAAAATCGGGGGCCTTCTGGCCGACGCGGATCATGGAGCCTCCTTCGGGGTTGCTGGTTGGAGTCGGGGCCTGCTCCTCGGGCTGAGGCTGTGCCGCCACCTTGGGTGCGGGACGCTCGCACGAGGGATCCTTGATTTCAGGCATGGCTGTCTCCTTTATTTTGGCAATTGATCGACCGTTTTGAATCGATACAACTAATAATAGGTACTGCTATGAAGATATCAAGTTCTTTTTGAACATGTGCTTAATTGTCGCAATGAGTCGCGAAGCCAAGGGGGCGGGACGGCCATGGCCCGTGAAGGTGCGAGGCCGCATGGGCGGCCTCAGGGTGCGGAGGAACGGTGCGGCGTTCGGTCAGCGAACGCCGCGTGCGACGAGAAAATCCGTGTACAGGGAGTCGGTGCCCTTCATGTGGTCCGTGGTCCAGTCGCGCAGGAATTCGTAGACCGTCAAATCCAGGCAGGAGGCGTTCCGTTCGTATTCGCCGATAAGCTCGTGGACTTTGGTCGTCAGGGCCTGGTGCTCGTTGCGATGTTCGGTGAACAGGTCTTCGGGGTAGCCGTGTTCAAGCAGGAGCTGCTCTTCGTGCTCGAAATGATAAACGGTGTAGTCGGCCAGCTCGTTCAGCACGTCGCCCATGACGGTTTTCCCCACGTCACCCATGATGGCCTGGAAGAGTCGGTCGGTCAGGGCGATGAGGCGCTTGTGCTGTTCGTCGATGGAGGGAACGCCTACGGAAAGTGATTCGTACCAGTCCAGTCGGTGGTTGTCCGTCTGCATGTGCAATCTCCTCTTGCGAAGGGGAGTTCGGTGTACGCCAAGACCCGCCTTGTTACGAACGCCGACGGTTGCAAGCGTTTCAGTGTGCATTTCCTTTTGCGTTGGATCAACGCTCGGATGTGATGATTAGCTTATTTTCAGGATAAAACTGAAAGCGCCTGGCTGGCAAGTCATACGTAAAAAGGCCCCGGTTAATCCGGGGCCTTTAATCGCGTGGTCGGAGTGGAGGGATTTGAACCCCCGACATCCTGCTCCCAAAGCAGGCGCGCTACCAGTCTGCGCCACACTCCGTAAATCGGGTGAGAATTTCCTGCGGATTCGTCGCGAAGGAGGGCCGGAGCCTTGCCGGGCGGGACGTCCGGCGATCCGAAAACCTTCCTGAATCGGGCCGGGGCGGTCTTTTGATCGCCTGGCTGTTGCGCGCCACTGGGCTCGCCGATCCCGACAGGGTGTGCATACCTACTGAAAAAGTGGTCGGTTTGCAAGCCGGTCAGCCGAGATCGACGCCGTGGATGGCCTGTCCGCAGGCGGAGCACCGGCCGTCCCGGACGCCCTGGACGCGGGCCGAGAATCCGGATCGGTTGATGAGTTCCTTGCCGCACCCCGGACAGACAGTGTCCTGTTTGTTGGAGCCGGGCATGTTCCCGATGTACACGTATTGGAGCCCTTTGGCCTTGCCCATGTTGTAGGCCGTATCCAGCGAGTTGCCGGAGGTCGGCGGGGCGTCTGTCATCCGGTAGTCGGGGTGGAACCGGGATATGTGCCACGGCGTGTCCGTGCCGATTTCGCTGGCGAGGAAGTCCGTGAGCCGGTCCAACTCTCCGGGCGAGTCGTTCTTGCCCGGGATGAGGAGAGTGGTCACCTCAAGCCACCAGCCGAGCTCGTGCTTGATTTGCTTCAGGTTGTCGAGAACGGGCTGGAGACGGGCGCCGGAGATGTCCTCGTAGAACTCCTCGGTGAAGCACTTGAGGTCCACGTTGATGGCGTCGATGTCGCTGCCGAGGGCGTCCAGACATTCGCGGCTCATGAAGCCGTTGGAGACCATGATGTTCTTGAGGTCCCGCTCGTGGGCCAGTCGGGCCGTGTCCTGCATCAGCTCGAAAAAGATGGTCGGTTCGGAGTAGGTGTAGGAAATTGACGCGGCCTCCAGTCGCACGGCCTCCGCTACCAGCTCCTCGGGGGAAGCCTCCCTGCCCAGGATGGGGCCGCCTGTGCGCGGCGGCTGGGACAGGGACCAGTTCTGGCAGAAGGAGCAGGACAGGTTGCACCCCATGGTGGCGAAAGAATAGGTCATGGAACCCGGCTGGAAATGGTAGAGTGGTTTTTTCTCCACCGGGTCGAGACTCTGGGCCGCGACCTTGCCGTAGTTCAGGGAGAAGAGAACGCCGTCCTGGTTTTCGCGCACGCCGCATTGGCCCCGTTCTCCGGGCCTGATTGCGCAGAAGTGGTTGCATAGCCTGCATTGGACCGCGCCGTTTTTGAGCGGTTTCCAGAGTCTGGCTTCGATCATGGCGTTACCTCCAGGGTCAATTCTTCGGGGCAGCCTTGTCCCTGTGGCCGGGCCTATCGTCGCGAGGCCAGGAGACGTCGGGATCGACGGCTATGATGACCTTGTCGTACCAATCCGTCTCCTCTCTCTTCGGCTGGTGCGAGTCGATGGTCGAGTCGCCCGCCTCGTTGACGCCGAAGGTCGTCACCGGCTGTTCGCCCTCGGTGGGCCGAGTGCCGAAGGTATTGGTCTGCCGGTTCTTGGCCGTGTCCTCGTTCTTGAATTTGTTTTGGGCCGCTCCCGGAGCGGGCGTCAGCAGAACAAGGGCCAGGGTCAGGGCGGCCGGGACGATGAAAAGGCGCATGGTTTCCTCCACGGCTAACGGTACTGCCACATTCATATATAATAGACATGGGATGCAGCCTTGGCAATGCAAATGGAAAGCCGTCCACTTGTTGCTTGAACTTGATCCGCCTTCCATCTATAAGCGACCAAAGCCAACCGAGGAGAGACTCATGAGCGACAGCGCCAAACGATCCCAGGCCTACACCGAAGCCGGTGTGGACATCGAGGCGGGCAACGAATTCGTCCGCCGCATCAAGGACATGGTAAAGTCCACCTTCACGCCCGGCGTGGCCACGGACATCGGCGGCTTCGGCGGCCTGTTCAAGCCCGAAATCGCGGGCATGGAAGCCCCCATGCTCGTTGCCGGAACCGACGGGGTGGGCACCAAGCTCAAGATAGCCTTCATGTTCGACAAACATGACACCGTGGGCATCGATCTGGTGGCCATGTCCGTCAACGACGTGCTCGTTCAGGGCGCGACACCACTTTTCTTTCTGGATTATTTCGCCACGGGCAAGCTGGAGCCCGGCGTGGCCGCGGAAGTGGTTTCCGGCGTGTGCGAGGGATGCCGCCAGTCCGCCTGCGCCCTGCTCGGCGGCGAGACCGCTGAAATGCCCGGCTTCTACCCCGACGGCGAGTATGACCTCTCCGGTTTCGCCGTGGGCATGGTCGACACCCCGAAGCTCGTCACCGGCAAGGATATAGCCCCCGGCGATGTGCTCATCGGGCTGGCCTCCTCCGGCGTGCATTCCAACGGCTGGTCCCTGGTCCGCAAGCTCCTCGGCGAGTCCGGGCTGGACAAGGACGATATCTTCCCCGGCACGGAGAAAACCGTGGCCGAGGTGCTCATCGAGCCCACCCGTATTTACGTCAGGCCGGTTCTCGAACTCCTGGAGTCCCTGGCCATCAAGGGCATGGTCCACGTTACCGGCGGCGGTTTCTACGACAACGTGCCCCGCATCCTGCCCGAGGATGTCGCCGCCACGGTGCAGTTCGGCTCCTGGTCCATGCTGCCGGTTTTCGACTGGATCAAGAACCAGGGAGACCTTTCCTGGCCCGAAATGCTGCAAATCTTCAACTGCGGGATCGGCTATATCCTCATTGTTGACCCGGCGCACGCCGACGAGGCTCTGGAAAAACTCGACGCTCGCGACGACGTCGAGGCCTATCGTATCGGCGAGATCACCAAACGCCAGGACGCCGCCGAACAGGTCGAGGTCGTCTTCCCGTAGGGACATTTGCATAGACAAAAAAAGGGCCGCTCCATCAGGAGCGGCCCTTTTTTTGTCTTCAGCTTTTTTGCCGCGTTCGGGAGTGTCGAAGGCGGCGGACAGGAATCTTGAGAGGAGTCCGGGAATTCGTTCAACCGTTCCGGGCCTATCCCAGATACGGATTGAAATAGCCGTATTCGATCCAGGGGAGGGCCTTTTTGAGCCGCTTCTTGAAGTTGTTGAATCCCATGGACGGGGAGTGGCCAAAGGGCTCCATGAGTTTGAGATAGAGTTCTGGGTCGAGGTTGAGATTGCGCAGTTGGATGAAGTCGTAGCGGCAGGCCTCGCCCAAATCGACGAGCGCTTCGAATTCCTCCTCGGTGTCGGTTACGCCGGGGAAGAACAGCAGGTTGAGGGAGACGAACAGGCCGACGTCGTGGGCTTTGCAGATGGTTTCGCGCACATCTTCGAAGGAGTAGCCGCGCGGGCGGTAGTAAGCCTCGTAGGGGCCTTTGCGCGCGGAGTTGAGGCTGACCCGGATGGAGTTGACCCCGGCGACCTTGAGAGCGGGCATGGCCTGATGGCGGGAGCCGTTGGTGTTGACGTTGACCGTGCCGGTGCCGCCTTCGCTTCGGTATTGGGACACCGCCTCGCAGATGAGTTCGGCTTCGAGCAGAGGCTCGCCTTCGCAGCCCTGGCCAAAGGAAAAAATGGGGCGGCGTTCGCGCGACTCGTGCCTGCGCATGATCTGGACGATCTCGTCGGCCGTGGGGCGGAACGCGATGCGGCATTGTGGGGAGGGGAAGCCGGAATCCTCGGGTTGGTGCGAAATGCAGCCCACGCATTCGGCATTGCACACTTGGGAGGTGGGCAGAGGGCATTCGAACCGTCCCAGGGACAGGTTCTTGGCCGCCGGGCAGCCGCTGGTCAGAGCGCAGCCCGCCAGATGGTTGACCAGGCGGTTCTCAGGCATTTCGGCCAGAAGCTGGTGTGCTCCGGCTTCAATGCGGTCTGGCGGGATGTGGGTGAACACCTGCCGCTTGTCCTCGTCCACCTTCTTCGCACAGGCCCAGAACCGGCCGTTGGCGTAGCCGATGCCTGCATAGGAGAGCAGGGGCAGGACCGGCGCGTTTTCGTCGGACTCGTATGCGGCTATTCCGGTGACCGTGTGTCCGGGGGAGACAAAGGCCGCCACGGCCAGTTCCTCCATGACTTCGGCCTGGCCGTCCTCCTGGCTGTAGCCCATGGCATGGCGGCCGGGGAGCATGAAAAATTCGGATTCCTCGGGCAGGGGGATGATCTCATCGGGCCTGGGCAGGCCGAATTCGTCTCCCCGCCGGACCATCAGCAGGAGGTCGGGATGGTCGAAAATCTCTCCGTCCGCCGAGGCGAACAGCATACGCGGTTGTGGTTTTTTCTTGGATGACATAGTGGCGGCATTCTATGTGCAAACAGTGGTTCGGGCAAGAATTGAATGCGGGTCGGGCCGTTTCGCCTCTTAAAAAGTCGGTTTCACCGCTGAATCCGGCCTGGTCGTCCATATATCCGATTCCTGACAAAAGGCTTGGGAATTTTGCGTGAAACGCAAACCTCGCGGATGGCCGTCGCCCATGCGAAAAGACCGGCTTCCGCAAGGAAGCCGGTCTTGAGTGGACTGAATATCCGGTCCGGTTCTCGGCTTAACGCTTGGAGAACTGGAAGGAAGCGCGGGCGCCGCGGAGACCGTACTTTTTACGCTCTTTCTTACGGGCGTCGCGGGTCAGCAGACCGGCGGGCTTAAGGACGGAGCGCAGTTCCGGGTCCATGGAGCAGAGGGCGCGGGCGATGCCGTGGCGCAGAGCCTCGGCCTGGCCGGACACGCCGCCGCCGGAGCAGTTGGCCTTGATGTCGAAGCGATCGAGCATCTTGACCAGCTTCAGCGGCTGCTGGACAACCATCTGCAGGGTCTTGCGGGGGAAATAGTCCTCGAAGGGACGGCCGTTGACGGTGATCTGCCCGGTGCCGGCATAAAGGCGGGTGCGGGAGATCGCATTCTTACGTTTGCCAGTGGCGTAGGTGAAATCGCTCATGATTATCCCCGATTAGAAATCCAGAAGTTTGGGAGCCTGGGCCGCGTGCGGATGCTCGGGACCGGCGTAGACCTTCAGCTTCTTAAGCTGTTGGGCGGCCAGCTTGTTCTTGGGCAGCATACCCTTGACGGCGGCGGTGATGACGTTCTCGGGCTTGATGTCCAGCATCTGGCGCAGGGTCTTCTGCTTGAGACCGCCAGGATGGTTGGTGTGCTTGTAGTACATCTTGGCGTCCATCTTCTGGCCGGTGACTTTGATCTTGTCGGCGTTGATGACCACCACGAAGTCGCCCATGTCCATGTGGGGGGCGAACTCCGGCTTGTGCTTGCCGCGCAGACGGGTGGTGATCTCGGTGGCCAGACGGCCCAGGATCTTGTCCGTGGCGTCGACGATGAACCATTCGCGGTTCGCGTCTTCCGGCTTCGGGCTATATGTCTTCATAAAAATGCTCCTTGCAAATTCTCAAGAAGGGGACCTTTACGGGCATCTCGCCCGCATGTCAACCCATTTCAATATATATGAGTGGTCACACGATCAGACCGCCTGGCCAAGAAGAACGGGTTGTAACGGGGTGCTCTTCAAAGCCGGTGGGCAGACCGGGAGAAGGTACTTACCTGAAAAGCGCGTCGCTCACAAGCTTTTTGTTTGCGGCGAACAACTTATCGTATTTTTGCGCGTCAACTCGATATGATTGACGAAACGGCGATTCAGCAGCCTTTCGGCCTCGAAAAAAAAGGCCCCGGACGCGAAAAAAACGCCGGGGCCTTGGGAATCGATTCTTACGGGCGCCTTATGCGGACACCAGCTCCTTGAGCTTGGCGAGCGCGTTCTGGACGCCTGCCGGATTGGAGCCGCCCGCGCGGGCCAGGTCAGGGCGTCCGCCGCCACCGCCGCCGACTTCGCCGGCCACGGGTTTGATGAGATCGCCTGCCTTGAAGCGGTCGTGCAGGTCCTTGGTCACGGCCAGCGCGACAGAGACCTTGCCGTCCTCGTGCGGGGCGACCAGGCAGATGATGCCGGAAGGGAGCTTGGAGCGCAGGGCGTCCATCTGTTCGAGCATGACGCCCATGTTGGGGGCTTCCACCTCGACGGCCAGGACCTTGACGCCGTTGATCTCCTCGACCTCGCTCATCATGTCGCGGCCGGCGCCGGAGGCGAGCTTGCTCTGGAGGGACTTCATCTCCTTGTGCATGTCCTTGACCTGCTGCTGGAGGTCCTTGACCTTGCGGGGCAGGTCGGCGGGCTGCGCCTTGAGCATGGCTCCTGCTTCGGACACGGCCTCGCGGCGTTCGTTGAGCCAGGCCACGGCGTTGTGGCCGGTGGCGGCTTCGATGCGCCGGATGCCCGCGGCGACGCCGGACTCGGAGGTGATGACGAAGGACCCGGCGATGCCGGTGTTGTCGAGGTGGGTGCCGCCGCAGAATTCCATGGACACGCCCGGGACCTCGATGACCGAGACCGTGTCGCCGTACTTCTCGCCGAACAGGGCGGTGGCGCCCTTGGACTGGGCGGCCTCGATGGACATGACCTCGCGGGTCACGGGGATGGCGTCGAAAATGGCCTTGTTGACCAGGGTCTCGACCTCATGAATCTCCTCGGGGGAGAGGCTCTTGATATGGGTGAAGTCGAAGCGCAGCCGGTCGGGGCCCACCAGGGAGCCCGCCTGCTTGGCGTGGTCGCCTAGCACCTTTTGCAGGGCCGCGTGGAGCAGGTGGGTGGTGGTATGGTTGCGCATGGTCGCCAGCCGCTGCGTCCGGTCAACGTTGAAGAATGCGGAGTCGCCCGGCTTGAGGACTCCTTCCGTGACGTTGATCTTGTGGGCGGTCAGGTTTTGGGACGGCTTGACCGTGTCGAGGACGTCGGCCTTGCCGTTTTGGGCCGCGATGCACCCGGTGTCGCCCACCTGTCCGCCGGACTCGCCGTAGAACGGAGTGACCTTGGCCACCAGCCAGCCGGACTCGCCGTTGTCCAGCGTGTCCACGACTTCGCCCTCGGGGGTCAGAAGGTAGGCTATCTCGGACTGGTCGGCCATGGTTTCGTAGCCGGAGAATTCGGAGGTCACATCCTGTTCGAGCAGGGTCTGGAACACGGAGGCCACGTCCTTTTCGCCGGACCCTTTCCAGGCGGCTTTGGAGCGTTGCTTCTGCTCCTGCATGAATTTGTCGAATTCGTCCTCGTCCACGCCCATGGAATGCTGTTCGGCCACGTCGCGGACGATATCGATGGGGAAGCCGTAGGTGTCGTAGAGCTTGAAGGTGGTCTCGCCGGGAACGATGGTCGCATTGGCCTTCTTCAGTTCGGCCAGCTCCTCCTCAAGCATTTCGAGGCCCTTGTCCAGGGTCTTGGCGAAGGATTCCTCTTCGCCCCGGACGACCTCGACCATGAAGTTTCTGGTCTCTTCCAATTCCTTATAGTGGCCGCCCATGTCGTCGATGACCTTGGAGGCGGTCTTCCACAGGAAGGAGCCTTCCAGGCCCATCAGTTTGCCGAAGCGGTAGGCGCGGCGGATGAGGCGGCGCAGGATGTAGCCGCGGCCCTCGTTGGACGGCAGCACCTGGTCGGGAATGAGGAAGGCGATGGCCCTGGAGTGGTCGGCGATGACCTGCAGGGCGGTGTCGATCTCCTCGGACTGGCGGTATTTCACGCCCGCCAGCTCGGCGGTGTAGTTGATGATGCTCTGGAAGAGGTCGGTCTCGTAGTTGGAATGCACGCCTTGGGCCACGGCGGCGATGCGCTCAAGGCCCATGCCCGTGTCGATGGAAGGACGGGGCAGATCGGTGCGGGTGCCGTCCTCGGCCTGGTCGTACTGCATGAAGACCAGGTTCCAGATTTCAAGGAACCTGTCGCAGTCGCATTTGCCGATGCCGCAGTTCGGGCCGCAGCCCACTTCCTCGCCCTGGTCGTAGTGGACCTCGGAGCAGGGGCCGCAGGGGCCGGTGTCGCCCATGGACCAGAAGTTGTCCTTCTCGCCCAGGCGGTAGATGCGCTCGGCCGGGACTCCGGCCACTTTCTGCCACAGCTCCCCGGCCTCGTCGTCATCCTTGTAGATGGTGATGTAGAGGCGGCTCTTGTCGAGCTTGAGCTCCTCGGTCAGGAACTCCCAGCAGAACCGAATGGCGTCTTCCTTGAAGTAGTCGCCGAAGGAGAAGTTGCCGAGCATCTCGAAAAAGGTATGGTGGCGGGCGGTGCGACCCACGTTTTCCAGGTCGTTGTGCTTGCCGCCGACGCGGAGGCACTTCTGGGACGTGGTGGCGCGGATGTAGTCGCGCTTTTCCTGGCCCAGAAAGAGCTTCTTGAACTGGACCATGCCCGCGTTGGTGAAGAGCAGGGACGGATCGTCCTTGGGGGTCAGCGGAGAGGACTCCACAATGGTGTGGCCGTTCCTCTCGAAGTATTCAAGGAACCGCCTGCGAATTTCATTGGCTTTCATGTTTTAATGTTCTCCAGGGAAAGGTATTGCCGAAGAAAAGCGCCCCGGGCTCTCGGACCGGGGCGTTCCTTTCGGGCTGAAAATCGGGCTACTCGCCAGCGTCGCCGGTGTCGCCGTTGGTTTCCTCGGGCGCTTCGCGGAATCCGAGGTGGGTCATCAGGGCCTCTTCGATGGACTCGGCGAGGTCCGGGTTGTCCGTGAGCAGGGCGCGGACGTTCTCCTTGCCCTGGCCCAGCTTTTCGGAGCCGTAACCGTACCACGCGCCGGACTTTTCGATGATGCCGTTCTCGACGCCCATGTCGATGAGCTCACCCATGCGGGAGATGCCCTGGCCGTAAAGCACGTCCACCTCGGCCTGTCGGAAGGGCGGGGCCACCTTGTTCTTGACCACCTTGATGCGGGCGCGGATGCCGTATGCCTCATCCTTGTCCTTGAGGGTCTGGATGCGGCGGATGTCCAGGCGGCAGGAGGCGTAGAATTTGAGCGCGTTGCCGCCCGAAGTCGTTTCGGGGTTACCGTAGCCGGTCATGCCGATCTTCATGCGGATCTGGTTGATGAAGATGACCACGCAGTTGGACTTGTGAATGGTGCCGGTCAGTTTGCGCAGGGCGTGAGACATGAGCCGGGCCTGGCTGCCCACCTGGGTCTCGCCCATCTGGCCTTCCAGCTCGGACTGCGGAATGAGCGCGGCCACCGAGTCGATGACCACCACGTCCAGCGCGCCGGACCGGACCAGCAGGTCGGCGATTTCGAGCGCCTGCTCGCCGTAGTCGGGCTGCGAGATGAGCAGTTCGTCGGTCTTGACGCCGAGGCGCTTGGCGTAGCCGGGGTCGAGGGCGTGCTCGGCGTCCACAAAGGCGGCGGAACCGCCCGCTTTCTGCGCCTGGGCGATGATGTGCAGGGCCAGGGTGGTCTTACCCGAGGATTCGGGACCGAAAATTTCGATGACGCGCCCGCGCGGCACGCCGCCGATGCCGAGCGCGATATCCAGCCCGATGGAGCCGGTGGGGATGGCGGGAATCGAATGCGACGCCTCGTCATCCAGACGCATTATGGAGCCTTTGCCGAACTTGCGTTCGATGGTGGTCAGGGCGGTGCCCAGCGCTTCCTTGCGCAGGACTTCGGGGTCAACGGCTTTACGGGCCATGTGGTTTCCTCCGGGATTTACTGGCGGCAACAAACGAGCAACACGTTTCGATACCAGATACGCCTTTCGCGGGCAACACCCATACATACGGTAAAAAAGGGTGGAGCGTCCGGCGTGTTGCGGCGCGGCGGACCGTCTGTCGAGGGGGGTTGCCCTCGGCCCCGATCTCACATAAATGACCCTCCCATGGCGGAACGAAAAACATACGACGCGCTGGCGCTGCTTTCCGGCGGCCTGGATTCCATCCTCGCCATGCGCACGGTCATGGATCAGGGGTTGTCCGTTCTGGGACTGCACTTCGTCACGCCCTTTTTCGGCAAACCCCACCTTATCCCGTTCTGGCGGGACCACTACGGCATCGAGGCCGTGGAAGTGGACATCCGGCAGAAGTACGTGGACATGCTCCTCGACGGCCCCTCGCAGGGGTTCGGAAAGTGGCTCAACCCGTGCATCGACTGCAAGATAGTCATGCTCGGCCACGCGCGCGGCCTTCTCGATGAGTACGGGGCGAAGTTCCTGATCTCCGGCGAGGTCATCGGCCAGCGGCCCATGAGCCAGCGCGAGGACGCCCTCAATCTCATCACCAAGCGGGCCGAAGTGCGCGACCTGCTTCTGCGCCCCTTGTGCGCCGGGAACCTTCCGCCCACGCCCATGGAGGAATCCGGGCTGGTGGACCGCGCCCGGCTTCACGACTGGCATGGCCGGGGCCGCAAGCCGCAGTATGCATTGGCGGAGCGGTACGGCTTCACCGAGATTCCCACCCCGGCTGGCGGCTGTTGCCTGACCGAGTCCCAGGGTGCGGCCCGTTTCGTCAAGCTACTGATACATCGCGACCGGCCGACTCCCAATGATTTCTCCCTAGTCCGCGCCGGGCGGCAGGTCTGGGCCGGGTCGCATTGGCTGGCCTTCGGCCGAACCGCCGCCGACAACGAGCAGCTCGCGGCCTGCGCCGAGCCGGACGACTATGTTTTCAAGCTGACCGACCTGCCCGGTCCGTTGGCCGTGGGCAGGCCCGTGGCGGGCGATTGGGAGCCCGAGGCCGTGCTGGACGCCGCCGCTCTGGTCAGTTCCTATTCGGGCAAGGCCCGCAAGCGGTTCGAGTCCACGGGCGAGCCCGTCAGGGTCGACGTCCACCGCCGCGGAAGCGTGGAGACCGTGTCCGTCGTCCCGGCCCGCGAGACCGCGCTCGGCTGGGCCGAGCCCGCTCCCGAGCTGGTCCGCGAGTGGAAAAAGAAAGAAGTTCAGGCTTAGCTTGCGTCCCCTCGGGGCATCTCTTAGAGTTTCCTGATGTTCATCGATATCATCACATTTTGTGTCTCGGCTTTTCTGCTTTGGTTCGGAGCCAACTGGATAGTCGCGTCGGCGGCGCTCATCGCCCGCAAGTACAACGTCTCTGAGCTGGTCATCGGCTTGACCATCGTGGCGCTCGGTACTTCGGCACCGGAATTTCTGGTGACCATAGATGCGGCATTTCGGGGGCAGAACGACATTTCCCTTTCCAATGTCGTCGGCTCCAACATCTTCAACCTCGGCTTCATTCTTGGCGTCATGGCCATGATAAAGCCCCTCGTCTCGAACCGGACCATCGTCTACCGCGACGGCCTGCTCCTGTTCCTGACCACGGCCGGTATCCTGGCCGTGTCCTTCACCGGCACCCTGGGACGCGTCTTCGGCGCGTGCCTGGTGACACTGCTCATTGGCTACCTCATATACCTCGGCCGCAAGCGTGAAAACGTGGGAGCCGAAGAACTGGAGGAGACCAGGGGCAAGGTCGCGACCTGGCGCGACGGAATCTGGCTCGTGGCCGGTTTCGTGGCCATCGCCGCCGGCGGCGACCTGATGGTCTCGGCGGCCACGTCCATAGCGTCCCAGCTCGGTGTCTCCTCCTGGGTCATCGGCGTGACCATCGTGGCCGCAGGCACTTCCCTGCCCGAACTGGTCACCTGTCTGGCCGCCTCGGTGCGCGGCAAGAACGAGATGCTTCTCGGCAACCTCATCGGGTCCGACTTCTTCAACTTCGCGGGAGTGCTCGGTCTGACCTGTCTGCTCAAGCCGCTGCCCGTCTCTCCCGAGGCATCCTCCGGCCTGATCCTTCTGGTGATAATGGTCGGACTGGTGATGCTCCTTCTGCGTACCGGCTGGAAGCTCACTCGCCTGGAGGGCGGATTGCTTGTGGCCATCAACCTTTTCCGCTGGGCGCACGATTTCATGCAGTAGGCGCGAACACTCGCGCGGTCCCGTCTGATTCCGGTGGCGGCGCACGTTCGCCTCAATCCCCCCCCCCCGAGAGGGCGGGAAACCTGATCCTTCGAACCATCGTCGACCTGCCTGTCCCGAACAGGCAGGTCGACTTTTTTTGTTTCCCGTCGGACCGAGCCCGGGCATTTCGCGCGACCGGCGCCATTGTCTTTTCCTGAAGCGGGAGAATAGTCCCTTTCGCGGGTTTCGGCGCTTCCCGGACCGTTGGCCGAGGTGCGGGGGAAAGATGGAGGATGGAGGGTATATAGAATAGTAAAAACAACAGGATGGACTGTTACAGAGTTGTCGCCTTTTCGTCACCCTGCGTTTGCCCGGACTCATGTTTCCGTAACGTTCCGGGCGTAAATACTTGGGCACTGAAAAAACAACAAACGGACCTGAGGAGGTTTGACATGTTGAAAGTGGAAAAACTGATTTTCCGGTGTGTCCTCGCGCTGGCTCTCGCCATGGTGTTCATGGCCGGTCCCGCCTGGGCCAAGGACGCCAAGTACGTATTTTTCTTCATCGGCGACGGAATGGGTCTGCCCCAGCGCGCCGCCAGCTCGGCTTATCTGGGCAAGAAGCTGGCCATTGAGGCCATGCCCGCCCAGGGTATCACCACCACCTTCGCCAACGACCGGTTCATCACCGGCTCCGCCGCTTCCGCCACGGCTCTGGCTACCGGCATGAAGACCAACATCAACTACATCGGCGTCGATCCCGAGTTCAAGCCGGTCAAGACCATCGCCGAGATGGCCCGGGATCGCGGCATGAAGGTCGGCATCGTCTCTTCCGTGTCCATCGACCATGCCACTCCGGCCGCTTTCTACGCCCATGTGAAGTCCCGCTCCATGTACCATGAGATCGACCACGCCCTGGCCGATTCCGGCTTCGATTTCTTCGCTGGCGGCGGTCTCAAGGACCCTGCCGGCAAGAAGTCCAAGGCTCCCAAGGGCAACGCTCTTGAGAAGGCCAAGGCCAACGGCTACAAGATCATCGACAACAAGAAGGACTTCATGGCCCTGAAGCCCGGCGACGGCAAGGTCATCGCCTGGAATGCTTGGCTTCAGGACGGCAAGGCCCTGCCTTACGTCATGGACATGACCGACAAGGACATCACCCTGCCCCAGTTCACCTCCAAGGCCATCGAGATGCTCGACAACGACAAGGGCTTCTTCCTCATGGTCGAGGGCGGCAAGATCGACTGGGCCTGCCACGCCAACGACGCGGCCGCTTCCATCAAAAACACCATCGCCTTTGACGATGCCGTCCAGCAGGCCATCGCCTTCTACAACGAGCACCCCGACGAGACCCTCATCGTCGTCACCGGCGACCATGAGTGCGGCGGCCTGACCCTGGGCTTCGCGGGCACCAAGTACGGTTCCCACTACGATGTCCTGAGCAGCCAGAAGGTTTCCTTCCAGAAGTTCACCGATGAAATCATGGGCGACTTCAAGAAGAAGGGCGGCGACTTCAACGCCATGAAGCCCGTCATCACTGCCGAGTTCGGCCTGAAGTTCGACGGCGACGCCAAGACCGATCCCATGGTTCTGGCCGACTATCAGGTCGCCGACATCGAGCAGGCTTTCCGTCGCTCCATGGCTGGCGAGAAGGTCAAGGGCGGCGACTACCTGCTGTACGGCGAGTACGATCCGCTTTCCGTTACCCTGACCCATGTGCTGAACCAGAAGGCCGGTCTGGGCTGGACCTCCTACAAGCACACCGGCGTCCCGGTTTCCACCTCCGCCATGGGCGTGAACGCCGAGTCCTTCAACGGCAGCTATGACAACAAGGATGTGGCCACCAAGATCATGTCCTCCATGGGCCTGCCCGCCGAGGCCGTGTACGCCGACGCCGCCACCGTGCGCGTGGCCGCCAACTAGTCATCATCCTCCAACCTGCGGCGGGCGGACCGGATCCGGTCCGCCCGCCGCTCTTTTCAAAACATATGCACCCACTCAGCAAAACGTCCCGCGACTGGCTTCTGGTCATCATTTTTCTCATCATCTCGGCGGTTCTCTACTTCGTGCCCACGGGGTTCGAATCCGCAAAGGATGAAAACTCGGTTCATTGCTCGGCCCGCGTCACGGCCGTGGACGACACCGAAATCCAGGTCCTGGGCATGATTCGGGCCGGAGAGCAGGAGGTCGAGCTCGAAATCCTCGACGGACCGTTCCGGGGCGAAACCTTCACGGCCAACAACCAGCTCATGGGCCAGCTCGACCGCGACAAGCTGTTCAAGCCGGGCGACAAGGCCTACGTCATCCTCACTGTGGACGGCGACGGCAAGGTCGTGTTCGTCAACCCCCAGGCCCATTACCGTCTGGGGCTCGAATTGTTCCTGCTCGGGCTTTTCGCCGCGCTGCTTCTGCTCTTTGGCGGCTTGACCGGGTTCAAGGCGCTGCTTTCCTTCGTTTTCACGGGGCTGGTCCTGTGGAAGGTCCTGGTGCCTCTGCTGCTGAAGGGGACGGACCCTGTCTGGCTGACCCTTTGCGTGGTGGCCCTGCTCAGTTCGGTTATCATATTCCTGGTGGCGGGGGTCAACCGCACCGGCCTGACCGCCTTTCTCGGAGCCCTGCTCGGGGTGGTGGCCAGTTGCGCCATGGGCGTTTATTTCACCGGCCATTTCCACGTCCACGGGGCGGTCATGCCCTTTGCCGAGACCCTGCTCTATGCCGGGTACGGACATCTGAACCTGACCCGCGTGTTCATGGCCGGAGTGTTTCTTTCCTCCTGCGGCGCGGTCATGGACCTGGCCATGGATGTCGCCTCGGCAATGAGCGAGGTCGTGGCCAAGAAGCCGGGCATCTCGCGCATGGAGGCGATCTGGTCGGGCATCCGCGTAGGGCGGGCCGTGGTGGGCACCATGACCACCACGTTGCTGCTGGCCTATTCCGGCGGGTTCGTGACCCTGCTCATGGCCTTCATGGCCCAGGGAATCCCGCTGGATACGACCTTCAACTTCATCTACGTGGCCGCGGAGGTGCTCAAGACGCTGGTGGGCAGCTTCGGGCTGGTCACGGTGGCTCCGTTTACGGCCCTGGCGGGCGGATTGCTTCTCACCTCCCGGGAGTCTTCCTCAACGGACCTTCCCCATTGACGAAAGTTTCGGCATGGGCCAATAGCATACGTGAATATGAAGCGTAAGGAGTTCCCATGCTTTCGTTTATAGGCAATCTCATCTGGTGGTTCATAGGCGGGCTGTTTATGGCCCTGGGCTGGCTCTTCGCCGGCTGCCTCATGGCCATTTCCATCGTCGGCCTGCCCTGGGCGCGTTCCGCCTTTGTCATCGCGGGCTTTTCGCTGATCCCCTTCGGACGGACCCTGATCCGGCGCGACGTGCTCACCGGACGCAGTGACCTCGGCACCTCGGACTGGGGTACCGTGGGCAACATCATCTGGTTCATCGTGGCGGGCTGGTGGCTCGCCCTCGGGCACATCATGGCCGCGCTCGGCTGCTTCATCACGATCATCGGCATCCCGTGGGGCTGGCAGCATCTCAAGCTGGCCGGGGCCACCCTGGCCCCCATCGGCATGGCCGTGGTCACCGTGGAAGAGGCCGAACGGGTGCACGGAATCCGCGTGGACCGTTAGGTCCCGGCGGCATTGTGCAATTTCATGCATCCCCTTGCCTTGGCCGTAAAAGCTGATTAGATAGAATTATTGACGGACAGTATCCGGCAATAAGGTTCGCAATCAATTCCGGAGGAATATCGATGACTCAGTATCCCAGTATGCCTCAGGCGGGCGCGGCCCGCGCCGAGGTTGTCAATGCTTTCATGCGGGGTATCTACGGGTGGATGAGCGCAGGCCTGGGCCTGACCGCTCTGATCTCTTTTGCCACTCTGACCGTTCCCGCGCTGACCAATCTGGCGTTCGTCTACAATGCCCAGACCGGCCAGTATGCTCCGACCATGCTGCCCATGATCGCCCTGTTCGCGGCTTTCGGCATGGTCTTTTTCATGAGCTTTAAAATTTCCACCATGAATCCGACCACGGCAACCGGGCTGTTCCTGGCCTTCAGCGCCCTGAACGGCTTCTCGCTGGCTCCGATTCTCTACGCCTACACCACGGCCTCGGTGGTTTCGACCTTCGTTACCACTGCGGGCATGTTCGGCGCCATGTCCCTGTACGGTCTGCTGACCAAGAAAGACCTGACCGGCTGGGGCAGCCTGCTTTTCATGGGGCTCATCGGCATCATCATCGCCATGGTGGTGAACATGTTCCTGCAAAGCCCGGGCATGTCCTTCGCCATTTCCGTTATCGGCGTGATAATCTTCGTCGGTCTGACCGCCTACGACACCCAGAAGCTCAAGACCATGGGCGAGACCGTGCCCCTGGGCGATACCGCAGCCATCCGGCGTGGCACCATCCTCGGCGCACTGACCCTGTATCTGGACTTCTACAACCTGTTCCTCATGCTGCTCCGTCTCATGGGCGACCGCCGGTAATCCCGTCCACACCGTCACATCTGCAAGGCCGCGTCCCTTGGGCGCGGCCTTTTTGTCTCCCGGCCGCGAAATCGTGCCTGAACCGGCTCAAAACGTTTCTCAAAAGTGCGGGACCGATGCCGGTTACGGGAGCATGATGGCGACCGTTGCGCGGGGCGTATCCCATTGCCCGGTCGTTCCGAGCCTTCGACTAGCGCTTGCCAGCGCGGTGCGGGGAACGTATGCTTTTCCAATGATGAATCTTTTTTGGGGAGCGACATGTCCGAGACCGTGACCGAACTGCAACGCACGCTTTCCCCTGTGCTGCGTCCCGTGTCGTGGTTGTACGGCGGACTCATGCGGGCCCGGGCGGGCCTGTACCGCCGGGGACTGTTCAGGCGTTGGGAAGCGCCCGCCCTCACGGTTTCCGTAGGCAACATCGGCTGGGGCGGCTCGGGCAAGACGCCCGTGGCCGATTGGCTGCTCGGCTGGGCCGAATCCCGGTCCATTCCGGTGGTCCTGCTGACGCGCGGCTATCGGGCCAAGCCGAAGAATCTCCCCTATGAGGTGAAGCCGGGCGCGCTGGCCGAGGAGGCCGGAGACGAGCCGCTGATGCTCGCCCGCGCCCATCAGAAGGCACTCATCCTGGTCGATCCCAACAGGACCAGGGCGGGCCGGTTGGCAATGCGCAAGGCCAGGCCCGAATTGGTCATTCTCGACGACGGTTTTCAGCACATGGCGGTTGAGCGGCACGTGAACCTGGTCCTGCTTCGCCCCGACGATCTCGGGGAGGGCTGGAACCGGGTCATCCCGGCGGGCAGTTGGCGCGAACCCGAGGCTGCGCTGGAGCGGGCCGACGCCTTCATGATAAAGACCGACGCCGCCGGATTCGAGGCGTTGCGGCCGAGCATCGACAACCGCCTTTCGCGCTTCGGCAAACCTGTGTTCAGCTTTCGGCTCGCACCGTCCGGGGTGCGGCGGGTCGTCGGCGGAGACACCGCCCGCGATTTCGGGGGCGCGCCGTACCTGCTGGCCACGGGCGTGGGCGATCCGGCCCAGGTTCGGGCCACGGCCGAAGGGTACCTGGGGTATGCGCCCGTGCGGCACCGGGTGTTCCGGGACCATCACGACTATTCCAAGCTGGATGCGCTGGACCTGGCCGAAGAGGCCGCCCGGCTTGGTTGCGCCGCAGTTCTGTGCACGCCCAAGGACGCGGTCAAGCTCGGTCCCATGTGCACAAACATTTTTTGGCAGTTCGACCTGAGTCTGGAGTTTGGCCCCTCCACGCTCGGCCCGGACGCGCCGTTCTCCACATGGTGGGAGCGGCGGTATGAATCTTTCAGTTTACGCCGCGCGGACCGTCTCGAACACGAGGCGGATTTTCGAATGCGGCGCGGGGCGGAGCGGTAAATCTCCGCCAAGGAGACTATAATGGCTAAAAAGAAACGAAGCCAACCCAGGCCTTCGACGCCGCCCTTGTCCGGGGCGGCCCTGCTCAAATTATTCAAGGAAGTGAAGCGGCCCATGTCCAGGGCCGAGGTTATCCGGCGGCTCAGCCTCAAGAAGAAGGACAAGGCGCTGGTTAAGGATTTGCTCAAGGAGTTGGTCCAGAAGGGCAAGCTCGTGCGCATCCGCCGGGGCTACGGCCTGGCGGAGTCCATGCACTGCATCACAGGGCGGCTGGAAATCCAGCGTCAGGGCTTCGGCTTCGTCGTGCCCGAGGATTCGCGGCGCAAGGATATCTTCGTCAACCAGCGGGACCTGAACGACGCCTGGCACGGCGATCGCGTGGTGGTCTCGGTGGTGGGCGAACCCAAGGCCGGGCGCAGCGCGGAAGGGCGCGTTGTGCGCATCCTGGAGCGCGGCCGCAAGGTCCTGCCCGTCAAGGTCATCAAAAAGATGACGGGCGGCGAGTGGCTCTGTCGTCCTTCCGACCCCAGGCTCAACTTCGGCATCATCGCCACGCCCAAGGACGCATCCATCAAGGTGAAGTCCGGTGAGATCGTTTTGTGCGCGCCCGGCGAGCGCATCGACGCGACCATGTGGGAAGGGGAGATAACCAAGCGGCTCGGCGAGGAGACCGATATCGCCGTGCAGGAGGCCCTGGTCAAATCCAACCACAACATCCGCACCCGGTTCCCGTCCGGGGCCGCGGGCCAGGCCGAGAAGCTGCCGGTCGAGCCGTCCCGCAAGGACTTCGAGGGCCGCCGCGACCTGATGGACAAGCCCTTCGTGACCATTGACGGGGCCACGGCCAAGGATTTCGACGACGCGGTCCTGGTGGAGCGGCTGAAGAAGGGCTACCGGCTCTGGGTGGCCATCGCCGACGTGTCCCACTACGTGCCCGAGGGCTCCCCGCTGGACCGCGAGGCTCTTGAGCGCGGGAACTCCTATTATTTCCCCCGGTCCGTCGAACCCATGTTCCCGGAGCGTCTGTCCAACGGGCTGTGCTCCCTCAACCCCGGCGTGCCGCGCCTGACCGTGGTTGTGCGCATGGACACCGACGAGACGGGCCGCACGCGGGAGGCCGACGTTTTTCCGGCGGTTATCCGCAGTCACGCCCGGCTGACCTATTCCCAGGTCCGCGACGCGGTTATTGAGAAGATCGCCGAGGCCCGGAACGCGATGGAGCCGGAAGTGCTCGAAATGCTGGAGCTGGCCGAGGATCTGGCCCGCAAGATCAACCGGCTGCGTTCCAGGCGCGGCTCCCTGGATTTCGATCTGCCCGAGCCGGAGATATTCTTCGACGTGCACGGCGAGACCTCGGACATCCGGCCCAAGCGGCGCAATTTCGCCCACCAGCTCATCGAGGAGTTCATGATCGCGGCCAACGAGGCCGTGGCCCGGTTCCTCATCGAGCGCGATCTGCCCTGCCTGTTCCGTATCCATCCCCCGGCGGACGAGGAAAAGCTCAAGAATCTCTTCCGGCTGCTGTCGCGTACGGACAAGTCCGTGGTCATGCCCAAGGAGATCACGCCCAAGTCGCTCCAGATGCTGGTTGCCGCCATGACGGGCACGGACAAGGAGTACATCGTCAACCGTATGCTCCTGCGTTCCATGAAGCAGGCCAAATACTCGCCCGACAACGAGGGGCATTTCGGTCTGGCGAGCGAGGAATACGCCCACTTCACTTCGCCCATCAGGCGGTACGCGGATCTGGTCGTGCACCGTCTGGTCAAGGCGGCCTTCAAGGAGGGGGATGGCGCGCCCGTGCCCGTTCCCGGCCGCAAAAAGCTGCTCAACGTGGCCAACCATCTGTCCAGTCGTGAGCGGGTGGCCATGGACGCCGAGCGCGAGATTCTCAAGCGCGTCACCGTGTTGTTCATGCGCGACAAGGTGGGCGAGACCTTTAACGGGGTCATTTCGCACATCACCGACTTCGGCTTCTACGTGGAACTCAAGGAGGTCATGGCCGAAGGGCTTATCCGGCTGTCCTCCATGGACGACGACTACTATACCTATTGGCCGCAACGTGAGATGCTCGTGGGCGAGCGGACGGGCCAATCCTTCTACCTGGGTCAGACCGTCGAGGTTGTCCTGGAAGAGGCCAGCGTCGAACGGCTGGAGCTTAACTTCAGCCTCCGGTCCGTGGTGGCAGCCGCCATGGATTACAAGGACCTTATCTAAAAAAAACAAAAGGTTGTAGGCCGTCGCAAGGCGGCCCGCGCCGACAGCCCAGGGATGACGTGAACGGGACCAGCCCGCCGCGGTCAGGTTTTTCCAGGGCGTTCCTGACTTTACTTCCGAATCTTCCTTTTTTGCAATGTTTTCAACAGGCCTGTGCCCGGGAAACCCCGGGATGGAGGCGTTTTTGCCGCTTTCGGCGACTTTGCTCGGCAGCGGTGGAAAAAACGTTTTCAGCGGTTGACAAAGTGGTTAATCGATAGTAAACATTTGTTCAGCAACATACATTAACCAAGGCGCAACAATGAGCAACGGATTTGAAGCGTTTTTCACGAGACTCTGTTCCGAGACGGAGATAAGGAACCAGTCCCAACTGGCCCGCGAGCTGGATGTGGGACGGGCGGCGGTGTCCTTGGCCAAGCGCAAGGATTCGGTCCCAGCCCGCTGGATATTGGATCTGTCCGCGCGTTTTGGGCTCAATCCGCTGTGGCTGGAGCAGGGCAAGGGGTTTTCCCGGCCCGAGGCGGCCCTGGCTGCGGCCGCCGAGGATGGTGCCTTCTACGAGGAGGTTCCCAAGGTGCGCGCTCGGCTCTGCGCCGGCGGCGGCTCCTTTGAGACCGAAGGGCAGGTGGAAGGGTACTATTCCTTCCGGTCCGACTGGCTGAAACGCCGTGGCAACCCCGCGAACATGGTCCTGATGGAAGTGATCGGCAACTCCATGGAGCCCGAGATAAAGGAAGGCGACATGGTCCTCATCGACCAGTCGCGCACCGACGTCCTGTCCGGCGGCATCTATGCCGTGGGCGTGGAGGATACGGTCATGGTCAAGCGCGTGGAACGTTTGCCCGGGACCCTGGTACTGCGCAGCGACAACGTGGACTATTCTCCCGTCCATCTGTCCGGCGACGAGCTCGACAATGTGCGCGTCATCGGCCAGGTCTTGTGGGCGTCCCGGGAATACCGCTAGCCGTATTCATATTGGCTGAAAAGCCCCCGCAGCAAGTCGTGCTGCGGGGGCTTTTTTTGTATATCGGTGAAATATCAAAGGATTTGTTCGGAGAGCAGAGTGTGCTGAAAAGAACAACAAAGTGTAAAATAATAGTTGACACAAAGTGCGTGAGTTGTTTATTAAATACTCACGTTGAGTCAATAAGAACGACACGCGCCTTTTGACGCGATACAAGGCAAAGGAGAAGAGGTCATGCAGGAGCGTTTTTGCAAGTGTGGTCACAGGTTGATGGTTCAATACACCCTTGACGGATTCATCCCCTGGGAAGCGGTCATCCGCGACGACGACGGCAAGTACCGTCCGGTCAAGGTCTGTCCTTGTTGCGGCAGCTACCTGTCCATCCATTTTCTCCGATAAGCCTGTCGGATAGTTCCTCTCGGCCGTCCGAACCTTGCGGGCGGCCGTTCATCATCCCTGTTTGAGGGCCATGCGCTTTTCCCCGGAGCGTGTGGCCCTCCGCTTTTTTGCGTGGTCGGGCAGGGCGCGGGACGACGATTCGAGCGGGGGTGATCTGTGATTCGAGCGGGCCGTTGATATGTGGAGTGGATATTGAGCGCGGAGCGGCCCCATGTCCTCGACAACGCCGAAGGGGAGACAGGGGGGAGACAGAGCGCGTTATTCCGCGTTTTTCTGGCGATGTCGAAAACTGTTCGGAAAGCGTCTTGTTCCGTTGTCCGAATTGCTGGCTCGCGGGGTGGCGTTTCGTTCGAAGGGACGGGAAAGGGCCGGTTATTGCCGGACCATGTCCGGCTCGGGGAGGGAGATGGATTCCGTGCGATTCCTTCCTGACTGCTTTGCCTGGTAAAGGGCTGTGTCGGCGGCCTGGATGAGGTGCTCGGGCGTGGAGCCGCAGGTGGGCACGACAGCGGCTGCGCCGATGGATACGGTCACGTTGCGGGAAATCTGCGAAGCGGGGTGGCTGATGCTGTTTTGGGACAGGTTGGCGTGGATGTTTCCGGCCACGACCAACGCGCCGTTGAAGTCGGTGTTCGGCAGGATGATGGCGAACTCCTCGCCGCCGTAGCGTGCCACGAGGTCGCCGGGGCGGTTGGTGGCGGCGCGGATGGAGTCGGCAACGTGTCGCAGGCAGACGTCGCCGTTCACATGCCCAAGCGCGTCGTTGTATGATTTGAAGTGGTCGATGTCGATCATCAGCAGCCCCACCGGGTTGTCCTCGCGGCCGTTGCGCACCCATTCTCGGATGAGCGTGTCGTCGAAGCAGCGGCGGTTGGCCAGGCCGGTGAGTCCGTCCTGGTTGGACATGCGCTCCAGTTTGCGGGCCAGTCGTTCAAGCTCGCGTTCGCGGAGCATTCGTTTGACCATTTCGCGTCGGAGTTGCAGGGCCGAGCGAACCCTTGCGCGCAGCTCGGTGCGGCCGACCGGCTTGACGATGTAGTCCGAGACTCCGGCCGCAAAGGCCCGGTCGAGCTCGCCCGAGTCGTCGTTTTCGGCGATGGCGATGATCGGGATGTCTTCGAATTCGCGGTGGGATTTGACGGTCAGGATGGCGGCGATGCCATCCGTGTCGTGGTTGTCCAGGTCGATAAGCACAAGGTCCACGGGCGTTTCCCCGGAAGCGAATCGTTGCATGGCGCGTAGCGCGCGGTCCAGCGATTCGACGTCCGACACGTCCGTGTGGCCCGCGCTCTGAAGCATTTCGGCAAGCTCCAAGGCGGCGGTTTTTGATTCTTCGATAATGATAATCTTCATGCGTAGGATTTGATACCAGATATTCGGGAAGATGGCGAGATGACAAATACATGAACCGATAAGTTGCTCATTCGATCGCGCTGTTGGAATCCCGCTTGTGGCGCGCCTTGCCGGGTGATCGATCGCCTTGCGGTTGGGGTGGTGATATTCTTTGTTATATTTTTGCAAAAAGGGAACGGGGCGTGTATCTTCAAGGCTAGTCATTGGTAATTTGTAGCGATGCAATCCCGAACCAACCTTGGAGGACCGAATGAATCGGCCTAGTTTTTCCCTTGCCCTGCTACTCGCCTTCGCGTTCTTTTTTACCGCATTTAATTCAGGCGCCGCACAGGCCGCCGGTTCAGTCGTGGCCATATACAACACCGGACAGGCGCAGGTGACCGAGTCCCGGGTGGTTACCCTGCCCGAAGGCGCCGCCGCCGTCGTCTTCACCGATATCCCGGAGACCGTGGACCCGTCGTCCATTCGGGCCACCGCCCCGGACATGAAGGTTGAGGACATTCAGTACTCCTATCGGCCCATCACCGTCGACAACCTGCTCGATGCCTATATCGGCAAGGAGCTGTCCGTGATTCTCCCCGATCCGGCGGACGCCAACGCGCGCATCCTGCGCAAGGCCAAGCTCCTTTCCAACGCGGGACGGCCTATCTTCGCCATGGGCAACGAAGTCTACGTGGGCTCCTACGAAGCCGTGCTCCTGCCCGAGATGCCCGCCGGGCTCGACGCCGCTCCCGGCCTGACCCTGACCACGCGCAGCACGGTGGCCGGGCGCAAGAATGTGGCCCTCAGCTATCTCATGGGCGGAATGAACTGGCGGGCCGATTACAACCTGACCGTGACCCAGTCGGGCGCGGCCGCGGACCTGGACGCATGGGCCACGGTTTCAAACAATTCGAATCATGCCTTTCCCGGCGCGGACCTGCGCCTCGTGGCCGGAGAAGTGGGGCGCGTCCCCGCCCGCAAGATGATGGTCCGGTCCAACGTTATGATGTCCGAGGCCGTCAGCCTGGACGCGGCTCCTGCCCCGGCTTCTGCCGCCGAGGAGAGCTTCTCGGCGTATCACGTCTATGATCCGGGCCGGTATGTTTCCATTCCGGCCTCCGGTTCCAAGCAGGTCGGGCTGTTCTCGGCCTCGAACATTCCGGTGAAGACAGAGCTGTCGAGCCGTTTTCATAGCGGTCCGAATCGGCTCGCGGGCAAGCTGAACCAGCCCGTTGAGTCGACGCTGATTTTTGCCAACACCGAACAAGGCAAGCTGGGCAGGCCCATGCCGGCGGGCGTGGTGCGCGTGTTCATGCCCGCGTCCGACGGGGCCAAGCTCCTGGCGGGAGAGGCTCGGCTCGGGCACTCGGCCGTCGGCGAGGAAATCCGGCTGGTTATCGGCCGGTCCTTCGACGTCAACGTGGAGCGTGTGCAGACGAGTTTCCAGCGCATCGGCAAGAACTCCGCCGAGGTCGGCTGGCAAATCACGGTGCGCAACGGTTCGGCCGAATCCCGGGACGTCAGGCTCCAGGATTCCCTTTCCGGGCAGTGGACCATCCTGAACGCGGACACGCCGTACACGGCCAAGGACGCTGGGACCATCGAATTCGACTTGAAGGACGTCGCCCCCTCGGCAGACGGAGAGGGGAAGACGGTCAACTACACCGTGCGTTTCGAATATTAGCTAGGAGGCATGATGGCCGGGATCGATCTCGTTGAACTGAAGACGCTGAAGGATTTCTACGCGCTCATGGCCGCCTCTCGCGAGGTCCGGCGGCGGGTGGTGGCCGATCTCGTCGGAGGGCGGCCCGTCGGCGGGGACATCACGGCCTCGCTGTCCAATCTCCTGGCCTCCCTCGAAGCGGTGGAGGAGATCGACGGCAGGAAGCGGCTTTCGCTCGGCGGCGGCCGGACCATCGGTCTGGACATGAGCTACGAGATCGATGAGGCCCGCAAGGATATCTTTTATCTGGAGGAGGGCGAGGAAACCTTCCTGGAGATGCTGGGCGACTTCCACCCCGGCTTCGACGACCATGTGGACCGTGGCCGGGAGCTGCTTCGGGGCGTGGACTTGAATTGTCTGGTCTCCGACCGCGACGGCACCGTCAACAACTACTGCGCCCGCTACCTGACCTCTATTCAGTCCGTCTACAACGCGGTCTTTCTGACCCGGTTCGCCCGCGCCCATGTGCGCAGGCCGGTCATTCTGACCTCGGCCCCCCTGGACGGGCTGGTGCGCATCTCGGTCTCTCCCGACGGCGAGTTCTATTACGCCGCCTCCAAAGGGCGCGAGTGTCTGGACCGCGAGGGCGGGGTGCGGCGGCTGGCCATATCCCCGGAAAAACAGGAAGCCATGGACGGGCTCAACGCCCGGTTGACCGAACTGACCGGACGGCCGGAATACGAGAAATTCACCCTCATCGGATCGGGCCTTCAATTCAAGTTCGGCCAGTCCACCGTGGCCCGCCAGGACATCAACGGCTCCATCGACAAGGCGGAATCCGAAGGGTTCCTGGCCGTTCTCGAATCGCTGACCGCCGAGCTGGACCCCGGGGCGCGGAATTTCCGCATCGAGGACACCGGGCTGGACGTGGAGATCATTCTCACCGTGGAGACCGAAGGGGAAGGACTCAAGGATTTCGACAAGGGCGACGGCGTGAAGTTCCTGGATAGCGAGCTCGGCCTGAGCCTGGCCGACGGGGCCAGCCTGATATGCGGCGACACGGCATCGGACGTGCCCATGCTCGAAACGGCCCTGGGCCTTTCGCCGGATGCCAGGGCTATTTTCGTAACGGAAAAGAAGGAGTTGGCGGAGCGGGTGACCGGCCTGACCGATGCGGCGCTTATCGTGCCGGAGCCGGACATGCTCGTGACCATTCTGGGTACCTTGTGACCCGGACACCGGAGAATCATAAATTCAAGGAGTGATCCGTGGCAGCTATCACACTCAAGGGCGTCGTCTTCGATCTGGACGGCGTCGTCACCCGGACAGCAAAGGTGCACGCCCAGGCGTGGGAAACCGCTTTTAACGATTTCCTCAAGCATCACGCGGAGGAGACCGGCACTCCGTTCGAGCCCTTCGACCGCACGAACGACTACCAGAACTATGTGGACGGCAAGCCGCGCTTCGAGGGTGTGCTGAGCTTCCTCAAGTCGCGGAACATCCGCCTCGATCCGGGCACGCCCGAGGACCCGCCCGGCTTCGGCACGGTCTGCGCCATCGGCAACAGAAAAAACGTCCTTTTCCAGGAGATTCTTAAGGAGGAAGGCCCCGAGGTCTTCGATACCTCCGTGGCCCTGATAAAGGACCTCAAGCGAAACGGCGTGCTCGTGGCCCTGGCCACCTCCAGCCGTAACGGGATGCTTGTCCTTGATCTGGCCGGTTTGACGGACCTCTTCGATGTCTTCGTGGACGGCTTGGTTTCGGCCGAGCTTGATCTCAAGGGCAAGCCCGATCCGGACATCTTCGTCGCCGCCGCCGAAAAGATGGGCCTCAATCCCAACGAATGCGTGGTCGTCGAGGACGCCATCTCAGGCGTCCAGGCAGGTTGCGCGGGCAATTTCGGCCTGACCCTGGGCGTTGCCCGGAATATCGGCGGGGAGATGCTCAAGCGGTTCGGGGCGGACATGGTCGTGTCCGACCTGGGCGAGATCACCGTGGACGATCTCATCGAATGGTTTGAATCCGGCATGGCCACGGACGAGTGGTTCCTCACCTACCACGGCTTCGAACCGGGCGATGAGAAGCTGCGCGAGACGCTGACGACCGTGGGCAACGGATATCTCGGCACGCGCGGAGCCTATGAGTGCGAGTGCTCGTCCTATTATTTCTATCCCGGAACCTACATTTCCGGCATCTTCAACAAGACCCCCAGCGATGTGGAGGGGCGCGAGATCTGGAACAACGACATGGTCAACTGCCCCAACTGGTTGCCCGTGTCCTTCAAAATCGGCAACGGGGAGTTTGTCTCGCCGCTGGCCATGGAGATACTGAGCTATTCCCATAGATTGAACATGCGCGAGGCCGTCATGGAACGCCATATGGTTGTCCGTGACCAGGTGGGGCGCATCTCCCGCATTTCCTCCAGGCGCGTGGCCTCCATGTCCGAGCCCCATCTGCTTGCCCTGCAATTTGATTTCACCCCGCTCAACTATTCGGCCAAGCTGACGTTCCGTTCTTCTCTGGACGGCAACGTGGGCAACGAGGGCGTGGCCCGTTACGCCAGCCTGAACACGCACCACCTCAACCGGGTGGGCGGCGGAAAGAGCGGCGAAGGCATCTATCTGCACGTGGAGACGTCCCATTCGCGCTATCAGATCGTCATGGCCGCCAAGACCCGGATGCTGGAGGACGGTAGACCTCTCGACGCGCGCAAGGATGTGGTTCAGGAGAGGGCCATGGTCTCCGAGGAAATCTGCGTCCAGGTCAAGGAAAACCATTGCTATGGCCTGGAGAAGTTCGTCTTCGTGCGAACCTCGCTTGACCGCGAGCCCGGCGACCTCCGCGAGATGTGTCTGGACGGCCTCAAGTCGGTGAAGACCTTCAAGGGCGTCCATGGTCCTCACGTCAAGTCATGGAAGGGGCTGTGGCAGAAGGCCGATATTCGGGTCAGGGGCGACCGTTTCGTGCAGCGGGTGCTCAGGTTGCACGTCTATCACCTGCTGGTCACCGCCAGCCCGCACAACGTGGGCCGCGACGCGGGAATGCCCGCCAGGGGACTTTCAGGCGAGGCGTACCGGGGGCACATCTTCTGGGACGAGGTCTACATTCTGCCCTTCTTCGACGCCAATTTCCCGGATATCTCCAAGGCCCTGCTCATGTACCGCTACAATCGGCTGGACGCTGCCCGCAAGTACGCCCGGGAGAACGGTTGCGTCGGGGCCATGTTCCCCTGGCAGACCGCGGACGACGGCAGCGAGGAGACCCAGGAGGTACATTACAACCCCGAGTCCAAGAACTGGGGGCCGGACCTGTCGCGCCGCCAACGGCACGTGTCCATCGCCGTGTTCGTCAACGCATGGCGGTACGTGGCCTGGACCGGCGACCAGACGTTCCTGCGCGAATACGGGGCGGAGCTGATGCTCGACATCGCCCGGTTCTGGGGCGATATCGCCACCTATGACGAAGCCTCGGACAAGTACCATATCGACGGGGTCATGGGGCCGGACGAGTTCCACGAGAAGGTTCCGGGTGAGAACAAGCCGGGCGTGCGCGACAACGCCTACACCAACATCATGACCGTCTGGCTCCTGGAGAAGGCGCTGGGTATCCTCGACAGCCTGCCGCCCAAGATTCGGAAGCAGGTGACCGGGCGCATAGGCCTGACCGACGAGGAGATCGCCAAGTGGCAGGATATGACCACCAAGCTCAACGTCATCGTGACCGAGGACGGCATCGTCAGCCAGTTCGACGGCTACATGGATCTGCCCGAGCTGGATTGGGATTCCTACCGTCAGCGGTTCTATTCAATCCACCGCATGGACCGCATCCTCAAGGCGGAAGGTGATTCGCCCGACAACTACAAGGTCGCCAAGCAGGCGGATACCTTGATGACCTGGTACATTCTCGAACCCGAGGAGGTGGCCCGCATCCTGCGCAAGCTCGGTCACGAGGTGAAGGACCCCGTCAAGCTCCTCAAGGATAATTACGACTTCTACGAGAAGCGGACCAGCCACGGCTCCACGCTCTCCAAGGTGGTCCACGCCGTCATCGCCAAGTACATCTATCCGAGCAACGTGTCCTGGGACTGGTTCATCGAGGCCATGGAATCCGACATTCAGGACACCCAGGGCGGTACCACCGTTGAAGGCATCCACACCGGCGTCATGGCCGGCACCCTGGAGGTTATCAAGCAGGATTATGCCGGACTCAACCTCTCGTCCTCGCCCATGAAGGTGGACCCCGATCCGCCCGCGCATTGGGGCGAGATGCGGTTGTCCTTCATCTGGCAGTCCATCTGGTTCGATCTCGTCATCGAACAGGACCGCGTGAACATGACGGCCTTCCACCAGGGCGACAAGGTCGTGCCCGTGGAAATCTTCGGCGAGCTTTTCGAGCTGAAGCCGGGCAAGACCGTCGAGGCCCGACGGCCCCAAGGATAACGGGAGTCGGACGGCGGGCAGAGGCTTTATTCCGCCACGCCAGCGGCCACCGGCCCGTTAAAGAAATAACGGCGCGTTTCCTTCGCAAGGAAGCGCGCTGTTTCTCTTGCGCGATCAGTCCGCAACCGACGGGACGTAGACGGAAAAAATTCCGCCCGGCGCATCGTAACCAAAAATCCTTTTTTTGAAAGAGGGTTTCCCTTGCGGGGCCGTCTACGCAAGGCCGTAGCGAAAATATCGAAAAAACAATTGTATACGCGGCCATGATAAGAACGAAACGCAGATCCTCCCGGTAAGCCTTTTCCGTCCGCTTCATCCGGCCGCCGAAGGCCCTTTCCCCGACTTGCCTCAAGGCGGGAAGACGGGTAAGGAGTGTGCCTCGCCGGAGGAATGATATCCGGCAATCTTTTTTTCCGGGAGTTTCCATGTCTTTGAGTATAGGTATCGTCGGGCTGCCCAATGTGGGCAAGTCCACTCTTTTCAATGCGCTGACCAAGGCCCAGAATGCCGAGAGCGCGAACTACGCGTTTTGCACCATCGAGCCGAACAAGGCGGTGGTGCCTGTGCCGGACGCCCGGCTGGATGTGTTGGCCGAATTGGTCAATCCTCAGCGGGTGCAGAACTCCACGGTCGACTTCGTGGACATTGCCGGTCTGGTGGCGGGCGCGAGCAAGGGCGAGGGCCTGGGTAACAAGTTCCTGGCCAACATCCGCGAAACCCAGGCCATTCTGCATGTGGTTCGCTGCTTCGACGATGACGACGTCATCCACGTCGCCAATTCCGTGGACCCGCTACGCGACATCGAGACCATTGAGACCGAGCTGATCCTCGCCGATGTGCAGGTGTTGGAAAATCGCATCGAGCGCATGGAAAAGATGCTCAAGGGCGACAAGGGATTGGCCCCGAAGATCGAGGCGGGCAAGCAGCTCATGGCCCATCTCGACCAGGGACTGCCCGCATCCACCTTCGAGAGCGACCTTAAGGCTTTGCCGGAACTGCTCGCCGAACTTCGCCTCATCACCGCCAAGAATGTCATCTACTGCGCCAACGTGGACGAGGACGGCCTGACCGAGGACAATGACTACATCCGTTCCGTGCGTGATCTGGCCGAAAAGCGTGGAGCCGAGTTCGTTAAGATTTCCGCCCGCATGGAAGAAGAACTGGTTGGCCTTGAGGATGAGGATTACCGGGAGTTCCTGGAGTCCTACGGCATCAGCGAGTCCGGTCTGGACCAGATTATTCACACCGGCTTCCATACCCTGGGCCTCATCAGCTACTTCACCGCCGGAGTCAAGGAAGTCCGCGCCTGGACCATCCACGACGGCGACAAGGCCCCTCGCGCCGCAGGCGTGATTCATACCGACTTCGAACGCGGCTTCATCCGCGCCGAGGTCATCAGCTACGACAACTTCGTCAAGTTCGGCTCCGAAGCCAAATGCCGTGCCGAGGGCGTCCTCCGCGTGGAAGGCAAGGAGTACGTCATGAAGGATGGCGACGTCGTTCACTTCCTGTTCAACGTCTAGCAACGCCGGGCTGATTGCCGGAGGGGAAGGGACCGAAAGCCGCCCGTGGCGGCGATGTCGGGTGATTTCGCCTCCGGCGGCCAAAGGGGCGGGCCCCCTTTGGAATTCCTGTGTCGCCTTCGGCGAAGTCGTATTCCGAATGGCTTGTCGGGCTTTTGAGTTTTGCCCTGTGCCTCGTCATATGGGCACCTGATGCCTGAGGGAAGGGACCGAAAGCCGCCCGTGGCGGCGATGTCGGGTGATTTCGCCTCCGGCGGCCAAAGGGGCGGCCCCCCTTTGGAATCCCTGTGTCGCCTTCGGCGAAGTCGTATTCCGAGTGGCTTGTCGGGCTTTTGAGTTTTGCCCTGTGCCTCGTCATATGGGCACCTGATGCCTGAGGGAAGGGACCGAAAGCCGCCCGTGGCGGCGATGTCGAGTGATTTCGCCCCCGGCGGCCAAAGGGGCGGGCCCCCTTTGGAATCCCTGTGTCGCCTTCGGCGAAGCGTATAATATCTTAAGCCCCGAAGTCCTTCCCACCGGAGCCTTTTCCCGCGAAGCGGCGATAAAAAGTTTAGGAAGGGAGAGGAGATGGGGGTTCGGGGGAAGAGGAGAGGGAAAACCCTTTACAAAGGGTTTCCCTCTCCTCTTCCCCCGGCCGCCGGAGGCAAAAGACAAAAAAACCCGCCCGGATCAATCCGGGCGGGTTTTTTGTTTGCGCTATGCGGCGATTAATCGTCGAAGTCGCCGTGGGGGCCTTTGTCCGTGTCGATTTCGGTGGCGCGGGCCTTGATTTTTTCTTCGGTCCATTCGGCGGGGTCTTCGAACTGTTCGGCTTTGGGGCCGAGGTCGTAGGAACCGGCTTCGAGGATGAGGTCGCAGGCGATGGGTGCGGTGTCCTTGGCGTTGAACACGTTGACGAGGAGGTCGTAGGTGAAATCCTCGACGGCTCCGGCCATGCGTTCGCGAATGGATTCGCTCTGTCCGAGCCAGCGGCGTTCGAAGACGATGTTGAGTTTCTTGTAGTTGCCGCCGGTGATGCCGTTGGCGTCGGCGTAGGCGACCATCTCTTCCCAGAGGGCGTCATCGAGGCCCTGGCCGGGGACTTTGGCGAAGTGGTCGCCGTCCATGATGGCGTTGCCGAACTCGTTGACCTTGACGCCCCAGGCGATCATCTGGAGGGCAGTGGCGACGTTGGCCTTGGTGGTGGCGGTCTTGGCGGCGATCTCGCGCAGTCGCGAAGAATCGTTGCCGGAGGTGCCGTGCTGAGCACCGGAGGTGCCGTAAGGCTTGAGGGCCTCGTGGATTTCGGCGGTCAGGTCGACCTGGATGCCTTCGCCGGACGCCTCGATGCCGTGGGTGGTGCCGTTGTTCAGCGCGATCCAGTCGGGGCACAGGCCGTGGGCGTTGAGGCCCTGGATGAGGTACTTGGCTTCGACCGGGCTGGACAGGCCGAATTCGCCCTTGATCTCGCCGATTTCGGTCTCGTAACCGGCCCATGCCGGAATCGACGGGGACACGGCGAGGTTGCCGAGCAGGTTGAGATCATCGGTCATGTGCGAGGCGTCGATGGCGATCGAGGTAACGCCGGAGTCGAACACGGACGGGATTTCAGCCTTGGCCACGGCCACGTCTTCCCACTTCTTCATGAAGTAATGGTCGGCGTGCACGGCGACGGGGACGGTGATGCCGAGCTTGTTGCACAGGTAGTCCACGCGCCGGGCCACGTTCCACAGGGTGGTCGGGCAGTAGGTGGACTCGCTGCGGGCGATCTCGATGATGATGGCGGCGTTGGCCTTCTGTGCGGCACGGAGCGCGCCTTCGATGACGAAGATGTTCCGGCCGTTGGCGGCGATGGTCATGCATTGGCCCTTGGCCAGCATGGCGCGGTCGACGACCTTGCCGCTGACGATGAGCGCTTGCGAGTTGGGGAAATTCTTGACGACGTTCGGCGGACGACCGACGGCGAGTGCTTTCTTGAAAGTATCCTGGGCCATGCCCTTCCTCCTTGGAGCGTTTGATTGCTCGCGACAGTAAAAACCAATCGATGGGCAAAGTCAAAATGAAAGGGGTCCGGAAGCGGGGATCGAACCCGCTGACCGGGCGCGGCAGTGACGCCCGGACCAGCGGAGGCGGCGGCGCCCGGTCGCCTACATGGTCGTTTCCCGTTCGCGGGAGAGGCGGGGGCTGCTGCCGCGTTTCACCCGCCTGATGCTGTCGAGCGGCATGAGGGTATAGCCCATTTCGCGGGCCATGAATTCGAGGATCGAGATGTTGCGCGTCGCCTTGACGATCTCGAACATGGTTTCGGCCCCGAGCTTGGCATGGGCGTCAAAGGGGTTTAGCTCCCGAAGCAGCGTGGAATAAGGCTTCTTGATCGCCCGGGAAACCTCCTTTGCCGGGATGTGGCCTTCCAGGACCAGGTCCTGCATTTTTTTGGTCAGGTTCTTCTCGAACATGTTTATCCCCCCACATGTTGGATTTTCTGCCTAGTAAATGAAGTTAGCCCCTTTTTTCCGTTTTCGTCAACGAGATTTAGAATGGCGGCGCAAGTCGGCCGCCGCAAGGAAGGGGAGTCGGGGCGTCGGGGCGACCGGGCGTACGGCCGGGAGAACAGGTTAGGGGCGGCCGGGAACGTCGGTCTTGATGGCGGAGGCCAGGAAACGGGCAAACAGGGCGCAAAGTTCGGCGGTGGAATTTTCCAGTCGATGCCCGTCGGCGAGAACGTGGAGGGCGGCCTTGTGGGTGCGGGCGAAGCGGATGGCGTTGTCCACCGGGACCACATCGTCGTTCCAGCCGTGGATTACGGTGGCGGGGCCGGGCAGGTTGGAAAAGACGTGCACGGCGTAGCCCGGCAGGTAGAAGGCGGGAGCGAGGAGGAAGAGGCCTGTTACGTCGGCGGTCATGGAGGCGGCCGCGGCCACGTACCCGCCCATGCTCGAACCGGCCAGGATGGCGGGCCGGTCGTCTTCGGCCAGGATGGAGGTCAGGCGGGCCACCCTGCTGTCCGGGGCGTCCAGGTCGCTGAAGTCCGGTCCTTCCATGGCAAGCCCCATCTTCAGGGCTGTCTCGGCGAGGGCCATGCTTTTGGTTCCCCATGGGCGGCTCAGGGAGCCGTGGCACCACAGCAGGCGGAAATCACGCATGGTCGTCACTCCCGGACCGGCCAGGTCTTTCGCCTGCAAGTTTTCGGATGATGTCGAAAAGGGCGCTCTTCTTGACCGGCTTGGGCAGATGATAGTCCGCGCCCGCCTCGAAACATCGCCGGGCGTCTTCGTCCATGGCAAAGGCGGTCATGGCCACCACCGGCGTGGGGGCAAGCCCCTGCTCGCGTTCCCAGTCGCGTATGTTCCGGGTGGCTTCGAATCCGTCCATGATCGGCATCTGGATGTCCATGAAAATCAGGTCGAAGTCACCATTCTTGAAAAGCTCGACGCCGGACTTGCCGTCTTCCGCCACGGTCAGGCCGCAGAGCGTGTCTTCGAGGTAGGTCTGGGCCACAAAGGCGTTGTATCGGGAATCCTCGAACATGAGGATGTCCAGAGGGGGCAACGGGGTGTCCTCGGTGGCCGGTTGCGGCTCGGGCGCGGGGGATTCCGCCCTGGGGGCGGTGCCGAAGCGGGCGGTGAAATGTAAGGTGCTTCCCCTGCCGGGGGTGCTTTCGGCCCAGATGCGTCCGTCCATCATGTGGACCAACTCCTTGCTGATGGCCAGCCCCAGGCCCGTGCCGCCGAACTGGCGTGTGGTCGAGCTGTCCGCCTGGGTGAAAGCTTCGAATATGGCCCCGAGCTTGTCGCCGGACACGCCGACGCCAGTGTCGGAGATGGAGAAATGCAGCAGGGCGGTCTTGCCGTCGTTGGACGCCTGCTCAACGTTCAGGGCCACCGAGCCCGAATCCGTGAACTTGATCGCGTTGCCCAGCAGGTTGAAGAGAATCTGGCGCAGCCGGGTGGGGTCGCCCTCCAGCCGTTTGGGCACATTCATGGAGGGGGTGCAGGTCAGGTTCAACCCTTTTTGCGCGGCCTTGTTCCGGATGATTCCGCAGGAGCGGTCCAGGATGTCGTCCAGGGAGAACCAAGTCCGCTCCAGGGTCAGGTGACCAGCCTCGATTTTGGACAGGTCCAGGATATCGTCCAGGATTTCGAGGAGGTTCTCGCCCGCCGTGCGGAAGACGTCCACGTAACGCGCCTGATCCTCGGAGAGTTCCGTTTCCCAGAGGATGTCGGCCATGCCGAGGATGGCGTTCATGGGCGTCCTGATTTCATGGCTCATGGAGGCCAGGAAGCTGCTTTTGGCCGCATTGGCCATGTCCGCGGCCTTCTTGGCCCGGCGCACCTGGTCCAGGGCACTGTTCAGGGAATCGTTTTTGCTCTTGAGCTCCTCGGTGCGCTCCTTGACCCTGCTCTCCAGGATGTTCTGGTGATTCTGGAGCTTGGCGTTGGCCTCTTGGAGGTCGCGGATCAGGTGGCGCACGGATTGGCGCATGTCGTCGATGGCCCGGGCGAGGCTGCCCAGCTCATTGGAGGCCGAAGTATCGATGGGCGCGTCGAGATTGCCGTCGGCGATGGTCGTGGCCGACTCTTCGAGGTTCATGAGAGGGGCCAGGAAGTGTTTGCGCATGTAGCGGACCGCGGCCAGAGTCAGGGTCAGGATCAGGAGCAGTGCCAGGGCGAAGGTCAGGCCCCCGAACATGACCATTTCCTGCACGTACCCTTCGGTGGAAACGGCCAGGTTGAAGGAGCCTATCCAGTCTCCATATTGGCGGATTTCGACGGATTTGGTGATGAATCTATGGTCGTTGGCGAAGTAGTCGAAGTCGTGGCCCGTGAAACGCGGGCGGCTTTTGGCGGCCATGATCTCCCGGCCGGTGACGACTTGGGCGAAGGCAACGGTGTCGTCTTCGAGCACGGCGTTGATGAAGTCGCGGGCCGAGGCGTAGTCGACCTGCCAGACCGCCGTGGCCAGGCTGGTCCGGGCCATGTGCGCGATGCTGTCCGCCCGATCCGACAGGCGGACATGAAGCCGGTAGCCGTTGAACAGGACGAGCGCGCAGGAAAAAGCCAGAACAATGACCGAGATGAAGGCGATCTGGGCCAATTTTGCCCGTCGGCTGAGAGAGTCGGCCCTGGAAAGCCGGGCTCTGGATTGTTGGATCATGTGTTCAGCTCTTTCCTCGGGTTGGAGAATACCTTTGTATTTCTAAGCCGAACGCATGATTTTGGCAAGGTGTCAGACGCTTTTCCGCGGCAGTCGCGGGCTTTTGTTCCTCTCCAAAAAAAAGCCGGGCGCGAGGCCCGGCTGAAAATCGGTTGAAAAGGTCTAGGCTGTGCCCGTTTCGAGGCTGAAACCCATCTCCGACGCCATGAACTGGAGCGGGCGCACATCCCGCGTCACCTTCATGATTTCGAGCAGGGTTTCGGCTCCCAGTTTGGCACTGGCGTCGAAGGGGTTGATTTCACGCATCAGGGTTGAATACGGCTTGTTGATCTTTTGAGCCACGACCTTGGCTTGGATGCCACTGTCGAGGATGCAGTCCTGAACGACTTTGGTCACATTTTTTTCAAACATCATGCCCTCCCGCATTGCGTTTGATATGGTTGGTGGCGAAACACTAACCATATCAAAGCAATCAGCGTGCCATTCTCTTGTTATTCCTATTATAATTATATTTATTAAATGGTTATGGCAATACTATAAAAAATATCATGTATTCGATTGTGTCGCATGTGTGTTGCAAGTGTCGCGCAATGCGACGTTGTGCAACATTAGTGTCGCAACTGCGACAATCGAAATAGGGCATAAAAAAAGGGAGCCGCTTGCGCGGCTCCCTGATACCCGGCATTGCCGGGGTGTCCGAAACGTATCTGTCAGGCTGTCAGGTGTGGGTTGCGGTCCATTTCTGTGCGCCTTAGGAGGTGTTGATCCGTTCGGGACTAAGGGTGCTCTTTGGTTGCCCAGTCCTCAGACCAGGATTTGAAGGAATCTATATATTGCAGCCATGCACGGCTGCCCAATACGATCTCGATAATTCTTGCGGCGGTAAGATTCTTGAACATGGTGTCTACCTCGCTCTTGATTCCGTTCTCGACGCGTTTGCCCGCTCCATGGGGATGCCGTTTTCGACGGCGGCTTCATTGGAGGGAATGGTTATGCTGCGTTCCACATGGTTGATGGTTTCGGCGAAGAGGTTGTTGGACTCGTACGGCGACAGGAGGCTGGTGCGGACCGAGCCGACGATGTTGCCGTAGATGATGAGCGCGGTCTGTTCCAGGGGGAGGGAACGGATCGTGCCGTCCTCGATGCCGAGGGCGACGCAGCGTTTGAGTTCGTCAATGAAGATGCTGAACTTCTCGGCCACTTTGGCGCCGTCGACACCGGGCTCCATGTGGCTGAAGGGGGAGCAGCGCAGCAGGACGGGAAAGCCGGTCCTGTGCTCTTCGGTAAAATCGAAATATGCGGACATGTAGGCCCGGATGGCTTCGATGCCGGTCTCGGCCTTGGCTGTGGCTTCGTGCAGGCAGAGGATCAGCCGGTCGGCCATGTCGAATCCGGCGGCCAGGAAGAGATCCTGCTTGCTGCCGAAGTAGTGGGAAACGAGGCCGAAGGAAACGTCGGCGCGGCCGGCCACGTCCTTGACGGTGGCGGCGTGGAATCCCAGTTGCCCAAAGGCTTCCTGGGCGGCGCAGAGTATGGCTTCCTTCTTGGTCATGTCGTTGTTTCCTTGTATCGATTGATTGTGCAATCAGTCGTTGATCCAGCTATAGATTGATTGAACAATCAATGTCAAGGACTAACCTGAATATTTTTGGAATAATTGGCGTAATAAATAGAAAAGGCCGCGTAACGCGGCCTTTTCTTTAGATATTTTTAACGAGTTCTAATTCGTTTTTTTCTGAATTTTGGCCCAGGTGTCGCGGAGGGTGGTGGTGCGGTTGAAGATCATGGCTTGACCTGGTTTGTGGTCGCGCCGGTCGGCGCAGTAGTAGCCCGTGCGCTCGAACTGGAAGTTCGCGCCCGCTTCCATGTCGGCCATGGCCGGTTCCACCTTGCAGCCGGACAGCACTTCCAGGGAATCGGGGTCGACGTAGTCGACGAAGGTTTTGCCTTCCTCGGCGACGTTGGGGTTGTCCGTGGTGAACAGCGGCCCGTAATTGCGCACCTCGGCGTCGAGGGCGTGTTTGGCCGAGACCCAGTGCAGGGTGCCCTTGACCTTGCGGCCGCCTTCCAGCCAGCCGCCCTTGGATTCGGGATCGTAGGTGGCGCGGATTTCCGTGACGTTGCCGTCCGCGTCCTTTTCGTATCCGGTGCATTTGACGTAGTACGCCCCGCGCAGTCTCACCTCGCGGTCCGGCCCCATGCGGAAGAATTTCTTGGGCGGCTCCTCCATGAAGTCGCTGCGCTCGATCCAGACTTCCCGGGTGAACGGCACCTTGCGGGTTCCGTAGGATTCGTCCTCGGGGTTCAGGGCGATTTCGAAGACGTCCTCCTGCTCCTCGGGGTAATTTTCGATGACCAGCTTGACCGGGTCCATGATGCCCATGTAGCGCGGGGCGCGTTTGTTCAGGTCCTCGCGCAGGCAGGCTTCGAGCAGGGCATATTCCACCATGGAGTCCGCCTTGGCGATGCCGATGCGGTCGCAGAAGTCGCGGATGGATTCCGGGGTGAAGCCGCGTCGCCGGAAGCCGGAGATGGTCGGCATACGGGGATCGTCCCATCCAGTGACGTACCCTTCCTTGACGAGCTGGATGAGCTTGCGCTTGGAAAGCACGGTGCCGGTGATGTTCAGCCGGGCGAATTCGTACTGCCGGGGGCGGTCGGTGAAGCCGGGGAGTCCGGCCAGCTCTTCGTACAGGGCGGCGTTCTCGCCGAACAGTTCGGGCTGTTTCAGGCCTTCCATGAGGGTGTCCACGCACCAGTCGTACAGGGGCCGGTTGTTTTCGAACTCCAGGGTGCAGATGGAGTGGGTGATGCCCTCGATGGCGTCGGACAGGCCGTGGGTGAAGTCGTACATGGGGTAGATGCACCAGGTGTCGCCGGTCCGGTGATGGTGGGCGCGCTTGATGCGGTACAGGGCCGGGTCGCGCAGCATCACGTTGGGCGCGGCCATGTCGATCTTGCCGCGCAGGATGCACTCGCCGTCGCCGAATTCGCCCGCCCGCATGGAGCGGAACAGGGCGAGGTTCTCCTCCACGGTCCGGTCGCGGTAGGGGGAGTTCGTGCCGGGCTCCTTGAGGGTTCCCCGGTTCACGCGAATTTCTTCGGCGGACTGGTGGTCCACGTAGGCCTTGCCCATCTTGATGAACAGTTCGGCTATGTAATAGAGCTTTTCGAAGTAGTTCGAGGCATAGAAATTATTGTCCCAGTCGAAACCGAGCCAGTGGACGTCCTCGAGGATGGAGTCGACGTATTCCACGTCCTCCTTGACCGGGTTGGTGTCGTCGAAGCGCAGGTTGCACTTCCCGTCGTAGTCGCGGGCGAGCCCGAAATTGAGGCAGATGGACTTGGCGTGGCCGATGTGCAGGTAGCCGTTCGGTTCAGGCGGGAACCGGGTGTGGACGCGGCCGTGATAGGTGCCGTTTTCCATGTCCTTGTCGATGATCTGGCGAATGAAGTCCTTGCCCTTTTCAGGGGCCTCGGGTTTGGTGCTCATGGGAAACCTCGTTGTATGAATTGACCGTTTGCCGGTCGAACTGTCGCGTGTGGGGCGTTATTCCTTATCCTGCCCGTGGCACGGAAATACGGGAAAACGGCTTGCCGGTCAACGCAATGCTTGCCTGCCGCGAAGCGGGCGGCCACACTGTGCGGACCATTCCAAGGAGGAGAATAAATGTCGTTGTTCACCATCGATGAGACCCGCTGCAAGCGGGACGGCCTGTGCGTCGCCGATTGCCCGGCGGGGTGCATCGTCTTCGAGAAGGGCGGTCTGCCCGAACCTCACGAAAAGAAGCAGGCGTATTGCCTGGATTGCGGGCACTGCATGGCGGTCTGTCCGGCGGACGCCATCCGGTTGGATCGGTTCGCGGCCGGGAGCGTCCCCCTCGACAAGGGGTTGCGCATTTCCCTTGACCAGGCCGAGCAGTTCCTCAAGGGGCGGCGTTCCATGCGCGCTTTCCGTGACGAGCCGGTGGACGGCGGCCTGTTGGATCGGCTTCTGTCCGTGACCGGGTACTGCCCGTCCGGCCATAACGCCCGGCCCACGCGTTGGGTCGTGGCCCACGGCGCGGACAAGGTGGCGGGTGCGGCCGGGGCCGTCGCCGCCTGGATGCGTGCCGAGTCCGAGGCCGACACGCCTCTGGCCGCAGCCCTGCACCTGCCCGGCATCGTCCGGGCCTGGGACAACGGCATGGACCTCATCTGCCGCAACGCCCCGGTCCTGGCCGTGGCCGTCGGTCCGCAACGGGGCATAACCCCCCGCGAGGACGGGGTCATCGCCACTGCTTACCTGGAGTTGGCCGTGTCAGGCGCCGGGCTGGGCGCGTGTTGGTGCGGCTATCTGGTGGCCGCCGCCGCGCACGACGACGGAGTGCGGGAGTTCCTCGGCGTGGCTGCCGGGGAGGCGGTGTACGGCGCGCTTATGCTGGGTCATCCCGCCCGGCGGTACACGGCCGTCCCGCCACGTCAGGAGCCCTCGGTGAGATGGCTCTGAGCCCGCTCCGGGTGGACTCTTTCACGCGGCCGGGGTAGGCTCCTGCCGCGACCGCGACCGTTCTCCATCCCCGCTCCGGCGAGGTGGCGGACAGGCGGGGCGCGTACGGAAAACCATCAGCCGGGCGGGCTTGCCCCGTCCCGGGAACAGGAGAGCGGCATGGCGGATGCCCAGTATGCCTTTGGTTCGGTCCATGTGGAGATCAATTTCGAGGCCATCGACACCCTGTTCGGGCAGGCCCATGCCCAGGGACGCCACTCCCTGTTCGAGTATGAGGTCTACGACCTGCTCAAGGCCTCGGGCGCGGAAACTCCGCCCCGGTGCGTACTGCTGGAAAGGGCCGGGCGGTTCTCGGACGAACAGCTTTCGGTCCTGCCCGGCGGGAAAGTTGTCCTTAAAATCGTTTCGCCCACCATCGTGCACAAAACCGAGGCGGGCGGGGTCCGCGTGGTGGAGAACCGCCCGGACGCCATCCGTTCGGCCATGCGGCGTATGCTTTACGAGGTTCCCGAGAACTTTGCCGCCGCCCTGGAGCGCGACCCCGGCTCCGCGCCCGGTCCGTATCGGGGATTGCGCGGCGAGCCGTTGGTTTCAGCCGTGGCCCGGGACCTGCGCGGCGTGCTTATGGTTCAGTTCATGGAGCCGGATTCCACGGCCTTCGGCAACGAGCTGCTGGTGGGCATCCGCCGGACCCGCGAGTTCGGCATGGTCATCACCGCCGGGCTGGGCGGGACCGATACCGAGTTGTACGCCGAGCGGTTTCGCAAAGGCCAGGCCGTGACCATAGCCTCCACGGCCCTGACTGACGGCGTGCGCTTTTTCGAGCTTTTCCGCCGGACCATCTCCTATCGCAAGCTGGCCGGGCTGACGCGGGGGCAGCGGCGCATCGTCACCGATGAGCAGCTCATCGAGTGCTTCTCCTCGTTCATCGACATGGCCAACCACTATTCCCCGGACAATCCGGACGCGCCGTTTCACATCGAAGAACTGGAGATCAATCCGTTCGCCTACGCCGATTACCTCATGGTCCCCCTGGACGGGCTGTGTCGGTTTTCCGAAAAGGGATCAGTGCGCGCCGCCCGTCCGGTGGGCAAGATCGCCCAACTGCTCAAGCCGTCGTCCATCGGCATCATCGGCGTTTCGGCCTCGCGCATGAATTTCGGGCGGATCATCCTCAAGAATGTGCTCGAAGCCGGATTCCCGGCCGAGGACGTGCGTCTGGTCAAGCCGGGCGAGACCGAGATAGACGGAGTGGCCTGCGTCCCGGACCTGAAGTCTCTGGATCGGCGGCTCGATCTTTTCGTTGTGGCGGTGGGCGCGGAGCAGGTCCCGGCCCTGGTGGACGAACTCGTCTCCCTGGACTGCGCCGAATCGGTCATGCTCATTCCCGGCGGCCTGGGCGAGACCAGGGAAAGCCGCGAGCGCGCCGCCGAGGTCATCGCCCGGATTGATGCGGCCCACGCCGCCGGCGGCGGGCCGGTCTTCCTGGGCGGCAACTGCATGGGCGTTGTCTCCAGGCCCGGCCGGTACGACACCTGGTTCATCCCCGAGGAAAAGCTGCCTCCCCTGGCTCCGGGCGAACACCATAGGGCGGCCTTCATCTCCCAGTCCGGGGCATTCATGCTCACCCGGCTCTCCCAGTGCCCCATGCTCAATCCCGCTTACATGGTCTCCATGGGCAACCAGACCGACCTGACCCTCGGCGACATGGTCTCCCACTTCAGCGAGGCCGACGACGTGGACGTCATCGCCGTGTACGCGGAAGGGTTCAACGACATGGACGGGCTTGGTTTCTGCCGGGCCGTCCGGCGGGCGGTGCGCAAGGGCAAGGATGTGGTCTTCTACAAGGCGGGCCGGACCCCGGAGGGCAAGTCCGCCACCAGCGGCCATACCGCTTCCCTGGCCGGGGATTACGCGGTCTGCGAGTCCTGCGTGCGCCAGGCCGGAGCCATCGTGGCCCACTCCTTCACCCAGTTCGAGAATCTCTTCCTGCTGGCCGAACGGCTGAACGGCAAGATCATCGGCGGCAACAGGCTGGCCGCCGTGTCCGGCGCGGGCTTCGAGGCCGTGGGCATGGCCGATTCCATCCAGACGGACGACTACTCCATGACCTTGGCTCCGCTGACCGGGGCCACCTGCCGCGCCCTCGGCGAACTCGTCGCCGCCAACCGGCTGGCAGGGCTGGTCACCGTGACCAATCCCCTGGACATCACCCCGGCCGCAGACGACCGGGTTCACGCCGAGGCTGTCCGGCTGCTGGCGCTTGATCCCAACGTGGACGCCGTGGTGGTCGGGCTCGACCCCCTGTCTCCGGTCATGCGTACCCTGGCCGATCCGGATGCCCCCCTGACCATGGACAACGAGCGGTCCATCGCCGCCCTCATGGCCGAACTGCTGCCGGTTCTGGATACCCCGGTCATCGGCGTGGTGGACGGCGGCCGCCAGTATGATCCGCTGGTGGACCGGCTCAAGGAGGTCGGGCTGTGCACCTTTCGCACCTCGGATCAGGCCGTGGCCGCACTGGCCCAATACATGGACGGGCGGTTGAACGCGGCGCGCATTCGTATGCGCTGAGCGGGACGCTTTTGAAAGGCGGATGAGGATGCCGCCTTTGGCGGGATGATCGGGTGATTTTGCCTCCGGCGGCCAAAGGGGCGGGCCCCCTTCGGAATCCCTATGCCGCCTTCGGCGGAGCCGATCATCGCAGAGCGAAAAAAGTCCGCGCCAAAGGCGCATACACGGGATGCAAGGGTGCGAACCCTTGCCCGCCGGAGGCGAAATCACCCGATTATTGCCGCGAAGCGGCCTTCAACTTCTCCTTTCTCCCTTCAGGAAACGGAAAGGATGGCACCCATAAAAAAAGCCCGGATTTGGTCCGGGCTTTTTGGGTGTTTGTCGTGCGCCTCCGGTCAGTACATCAGGCCGGGCAGGAACAGGATTATCTGCGGGAAGATGAAGAGCAGGGCGATGCCCAGGATGATGGAGGCCATGAACGGCAGGATGCCTTTGAAGACGTCCTCCAGGGTGACGTCCGGGGCGATCTTCCGGCACATGCCGTAGACCACGTAGACGTTGATGCCCACCGGCGGGGTGATGACGCCCATCTCGGTGACGAGCACGATGATGACGCCGAACCAGATGGGGTCGTAGCCCATGCCCGTGACCACCGGGAAGAAGACCGGGATGGTCAGCATGATGAGCGCCAGCGAGTCCATGAAGCAGCCGCCGATGAAGTAGATCAGGATGATCGCGCCCATGATGGCGAAGGGCGGCATGTCGAAGGCGGATACCCAGTTGGCGATGTCGAAGGGGATGCGGGTCACGGCCAGGAATTTGCCGAAGACCACCGCGCCCGCGATGAGCACCAGAACCATGCAGGAGGTGCGCAGGGTTTCGTAGAGCGAATTGACGAAGGCCTGCCACGAGAGCTGCCTCTTCACGATCGCCAGGGCGAGCACGCCGATGACGCCGATGGATGCGGCCTCGGTGGGAGTGAACAGCCCCTTGAACAGGCCGCCGATGACCAGGGCGAAGATGAGCAGGGTGTCCACGAGGTTGGCCATGGACTTGAGCTTCTCGCCCCAGGTGAAGGTGTCGCCCTTGGGGCCGAGTGCCGGGTTGATCTTGCACTGGAGGTAGATGCCCGCGATGAACAGGCCGGTCAGCAGGATGGCCGGGAGGATGCCCGAGACGAACAGCGCGCCGATGGACTGCTCGGTGAGCACTCCGTAGATGATGAGAACCACCGACGGCGGCATAATCATGCCCAGCCCGCCGCCCGAGGCCACTGAGGCCGCGGCCAGGGAGTTGGCGTAGCCGTACCGCTTCATCTCCGGGATGCCGACCGTGGACATGGTCGCGGCCGTGGCCGGACTGGACCCGCAGACCGCGCCGAAGGCGGTGCAGGCCGAGACCGTGGCCATGGCCAGGCCGCCCCGCGTGTTACCCAGAAAACGGTATGCGGTGTCGTAGAGCCGCCGCGAAATGCCGCAGTTGAAGGCGATCTGTCCCATGAGGATGAACAGCGGTATGGTGGAAAGCTCGTAGGAAGCGAAGGCGTCGTAGATGTTGCGGCTCATGAGATTGAGCCCGCCCTTCCAGGAGGTCAGCAGCGAGAAGCCCACGAAGCCCACGAGCATCATGACGAAGGCGACGGGCATCCTGGTCATGAACAGGATGACCATGACGCAGATGCCGATGATTCCGGCGGTGGTCGGATCCATGACTAGGCCTCCCGTTTCCTGAAGAATTTGACGATGTCCGCCAGCAGGCAGAGGGCGTAGACGAAGAAACCGAAGGAAAGGACGTAAACCACGTAGTATTCGGGCAGCTCCAGGTTCATGGAGACTTCGCCCGATTTGGCCAGGGTCCCGGCGTAGAGGAACATCCGCCAGGTGACGATGGCCATGAGGAAGAGTGTCGCCAGGTTGGTGAGGAGTTCGAAGATGTCGCGGGCCCGTTTGGGCAGGCGGCGGACCAGGATCTCCACGCCGATGTGGCTTTTCTGGTAATGGGCGTAGGGCAGGGCGAAGCCCACGGCGATCACGCCGAGGATGGCCACGATTTCCTCGCAGCCGAAGATGGGGGTGTTGAATGCTCCGCGCAGGAAAACATCCATGCCGGTCATGGCCGCCATGCCCACAAGGCAGGCCGCCGCGATCACGCGCATGATCTTTTCGGTCAGCGGGAGCAGCCGCTTGTTCTCTTCCATTGTCGTTCCTTGGACGCGAACGGGGCGGGGTCTACCCGCCCCGTTCGGAAACAGGTTATTTCAGGGTGGATTGGGTGAATGCCAGAATGGCCTCGCCGTCGAGGCCCTTTCCGTTGGCCTCGGCCAGATAGCCGTCCAGCACGGGCTGCGCCGCCTTGGCCCAGGCCGTGGCCTCCTCGGGGGCCAGTTCGACTATCTCGCCGCCCTGGTCGAGGAAGAAACGGCGTCCTTCGGCGTCGGCTTCATCCCAGGCCGCGGCGTGCTTGGCCGCCCATTCCTTGTTTATCTCTCGAATGATCTTCTGCGACTCGGGATCGATCGCGGCCCACTTGTCCTTGTTCATGACGATGAAGAACACGGTGGTGTAGGCCACGGAGAAAGAGTCGGTGCCGTACTTGCAGACTTCGCCCAGCTTGAAGGACTTGTTGGACTCGATGGGGTGCATACTGCCGTCCACCACGCCCTTTTGCAGGAGTTGGTAATTTTCAGGCATGGGTTTGGCCACCGGCGTGCCGCCAAGGGCCTCCACCAGCTTGGCCGAGTTGCCGGTTGCGCGGATCTTCACGCCCTGTATCTCGGCCAGGGTCCTGACAGGTTTCTTCACGGTGAACAGCAGCCCCGGCCCGTGGCCGTTGAAATACATGGGCTCCACGTCGGCCAACTCTTCGGGTTTGAACTTCTCATATACGGCGTTGGCGGTGTCCGTGGCCTGGGCCGCGCTGGTGTAGCCCAGCGGCAGGTCCACTGCGGCCATGACCGGAAAGCGGCCGCGCGAGTATGCCAGGCAGGACAGGCCGATGTCGGACAACCCCTCGACCACGCCGTCGTAGCACTGCTTTGCCTTGGTCAGGGTGCCGCCGGGGTAGTACTCGATCACGACCTTGCCGCCGGTGCGTTTCTCCACCTCCCGGCACCACGCTTCGGCCAGTTGCGACTGGTGGTTGGTGGGCGGAAAAAAGTTGGAGTAGGTCAGCTTGGCCTCGGCCCGCCCTTCGACGGGAAGGACAAGACAGAAAAGGGCGGCGGCCAGGAACGTCGTCAGAAGTTTTTTCATGGGGTTCCTCCGGGGAATGGCTGATAGTCCGAGGAGGAGTTGTCGGCTCCCCCCTTGTATATGAATAGTCCCCGGCGTTGCGGGCGGAACGTCATCTGTTCCGCCCGGTCCCGATCCTCGGCCGACCGCGCCTACGGACGTTTTGTCATTTCTTCCTTGATGAAGTTCACCACGGCTTGGCCGTTCACGGCCCGGCCTTCGCCGTCGGCATAGCCGTCCAGCACGGGCTGCGCGGCCTTGACCCACAGCTCGGCTTCGGCGGGTTCAAGTTCGATGAACTCGCCGCCCTTGGAGGTCAGGAATTTCTTGCCCTCGGCGTCGGATTCATCCCAGGCCCGGCCGTGCTTGACCGACCATTCCTTGTTGATCTGTTCGATGATCGCGCGGTTCTCGGGGGATATCTCGTTCCATTTGGACTTGTTCATTACCACGAAGAAGGTGGTGGTGTAGCCTACGGGCACGGACATCGTGCAATGGCGGACCACCTCGCCGAGCTTCCAGCCCTTGTTGGATTCCATGGGGTGGACCGAGCCGTCCACCACGCCTTTTTGCAGGGATTGGTAGGCGGCGGGCATGGGCTGGGCCACGGGGGTGCCGCCCAGAGCCTCGATGAGCTTGGCGGAGTTGCCGGTGGAGCGGATCTTGAGTCCCGCCAGATCGGGCAGGGCGTGGACCGGCTTTTCGGTGGTGAAGAGCAGGCCGGGGCCGTGGGCGTGGAAATACATGGGCTGTACGTCGTCGAATTCGGCGGGCGAGAATTTGGCGTACACGGCGTTGGCCACGGCGGTCGCCTGGACGCCGTTCTCATAGCCCATGGGCAGGTCCACGGCGGCCATGACCGGGAAGCGGCCGCGCGAATAGGCCAGCGCGGATATGCCGATGTCCGAGATGCCCTCGACAACGCCGTCGTAGCACTGTTTGGCCGGGCTCAGGGTGCCGCCGGGATAGAAATCGACGATAACCGCCTTGTTGGTGCGGAGCTCCACTTCGTTGCACCACTGTTCGGCCAGTTTGGACTGGACGTGGGTGGGCGGGAAGAAGCTTGAATAGGTCAGGCGCACGGATTCGGCGCAGGCGGGGGACGCCAGGCCGGCCGCGATCAGGGCCAGGGCTGTGAGGATCAGCAGGGTCTTACGCATGATGCATCTCGCTTGTTGGGTAATATGGTCTGTGCGGGATCAGTCCCGCCCGGTTCCGTTCTTGACGGCAAGGGCTATGGCCGCCGCCCGGACATCCTTGAGGGAAAGCACGTCGGAGCTCAGTGCGCGTTGGATGAGATACCCCTCGAACAGGGCGGTGTTGAGCGCGCCGATTTTTTCCGGGGGATAGTCGCTGGTCACGTGTTTGCGCATCAGTTCGGCGAAGACGTGGTTGGACAGACGGTAGTCGGACTTGTTCATGAGCTTGCGCAGCGGCTCGCTCGTGGCGGAGTAGACGGTGAATTCCAGGAAAATGGCCGACCAGTTGCGGTCGGACAGGATGGTTTCCAGGAAATCCCAGATGATGTTCATGGCGTCTTCGAGATCGGCGGCGTTCTGCACCCGGTCGTGGCGCGTGGCGCGGTACTGCCTGAACTTCTGCTCCACGATCTGGAGGAAGAGTTCGTCCTTGGAGTTCCAGTGGCGGTAGAAGCTTCCTTTGGCATAGCCTGCGTGGTCGGTGATTTCGGCCACGGAGGTGTTGGCGAACCCCTTGGTGCCGAACAGCTCGATGGCCGAGGCCATGAGCTCCTGCATGGTTTGCTGGGATTTTTCCTGCTGTTTGGTCGCCATGTCCTTTCCTCGTTCCTCGGAGTAGCTGATCTTTTGTCGTGACCGTTGGTCAATTTGCGACTTGCGGTCAAAAAATGACCGCCGGTCACATTGGCGAGTTCAGAACTAGCAGGGGGCCGGGAAAGAGTCAAGACCGCCCAAATGATAATTAATCGAATATAACGCGCGCGGCCCACGGATCCGGTGCCGTGTCGTTTGATGCGTAGGTGCGTTTTGTGGAGGAAGGGAGGCGGCCGGAAGCGGGGAGGGGCGGACTTTGGAATATGCCCCTCCCCGTTTGCAGTCGCGGGAGGCGTCCTACTCTTTCCAGTAGGGGTGCGAGATGTCTTCGAAGGCGGACATGGCGGCGATGGACCCTTCGCCGATGGCGGTGACGATCTGTTGCAGGCCGCCGGTCAGGTCGCCCGCGGCGTAGACGCGCGGGATGTTGGTGCGCATGTCCGGTCCGGCCTGGACAAAGCCGTTTTCACCGAGGGCCACGCCCATGGTCTGCGCCAATTCGGTGGCGGCCTTCTGACCGATGGCCATGAACACTCCGTCCACCGGCAGTTCGGTCTCGGCACGGGTCATGGCGTTGCGCAGCTTGAGGGAAGATGCCTTCCGGCCGTCGCCCTTGATTTCCTCGACCACGGTGTTCCAGATGACCGGGATGTTTTCGCGTTCCACGGATTCGATCAGGGGCTTTTGGGCGCGGAATTCGTCCCGGCGATGGATGATGGTCACGTCCGCGCCGAGATTCTTGAGGTGCAGGGCGTCGGTCAGGGCCGTGTTGCCGCCGCCCACAATGGCCACGGTCTTCCCCTTGTAGAGGTAGCCGTCGCACGAGGCGCAGTAGTTGACCCCGCGCCCGAAGTAGGTTTCCTCGCCGGGCACACCGAGCTTGCGGTAGCTCGCGCCCGTGGCCAGGATCACGGCCTTGGCCGGATACGTGCCTCGGGCGGTGGTCACGACGATGAGCTCGTCCTTGGCCGGGTCGCCCATCCTGATGGACTCCACGCCTTCGCCTTCGTGTACGGGCACATAGCGCCGGGCGTGCTCGCTCATGATGTCCATGAGCTGCTTGCCGGGCACCGCCGTGAAGCCTGGGTAGTTCTCCACCACAGGGGTCAGGGCCACCTGGCCGCCGATGATGCTTTTTTCGAGGACCACGGCCTTGAGTCCGGCGCGTACGGCGTAGATGCCAGCGGTCAGTCCGGCCGGACCCGCGCCGATAATGACCAGGTCCACCTCGCCGGGGTCTATGGTTCCGTAGCCGGAGGCCGTTTGCATCCCTTCCACGCCGGGGAGAGCGCCTTCCTTGAGCAGTTCCTCCGCGGACTTGAGGTGAACCAGCTCGACCACGAACCGTTCCTCGGGCATGAGGCCGAGGGCCTCGTGCCCGCCTTGGTTGAAGATGGTGTGCGGCACGGAGCCGACGCCGTATTCCTCGGTCAGGGCGGGGTTTTCGCTCATCTCCACGCATTCGGCCTTGATTTGGCCGGGCCGGGCGATGGCGCATTTGATGGCGTGCATGACCTGCCCAGGGCAGTAGGGGCAGGAGGGCGAGACGAACACCTGGGCCAGGCGTTCGCCGTCCAGGGGGTCAAGGAGGGCGAGGGACGCTTCGGACAGGCCGTTCGCGCGGAGGGAAACGAGCATGACGGCGGTGATGAAGGACTTGCCTTCCTCGCCCAGCGGCGCGCCCAGGAAACGGATGTGGTAGTCGTCCGGGTTGACGCAGAGGGTGGGGGAGGCGGTCACGCCCAGTGCCTTTGCCCGGTTGGAGGCGAGGTCGTGCTTTTCAAAGGTTATCCTGTCGTCGAGCCGAGCCAGGTCGGCGCAGAACTTTTCGGTGTAGTCGGAGAACTCGTCGTTGACGCCGGACTGAATGAACAGCTCCAGAGAAACGGTCTCCTTGAGGGCCTTGAAGGTCTCGGTCAGTTGCTTGCGGACGTCTTCGGGCAGAAACCAGTCGTGGTCGTGTTTCCTTGTGAGGGGCATGGTGAAACCTCCCGTTGATAGCGGTTATCTTTATCGAAAAAATAGGAAGGGCCCGGCGGCCAGTCAAGGGGTCAAAGGATCACGATTCGGTTTCTGCCGGTGCGCTTGGCCTGGTAGAGGGCCTCGTCGGCGCGCTTGAGCAGCTCTTCGATGGACTCGTCGTCCGGGCGCAGGGCGGTTACGCCGATGCTGATGGTAAAGGTTATGGTCTGGCCGTGGGTTTCGACCTTGCATCGTTCCACGCGGCGGCGCAGCCGTTCGGCGGTGTTCTGCCCCGCGCCGATGCGGGTCTGGGTGAGGGCGGCCTGGAACTCCTCGCCCCCGACGCGGCCGAAGATGTCGGTGGTGCGCAGGGTGGACATGCACAGGGAGACCAGTTCCTTGAGCACGTCGTCCCCGGAGGGGTGGCCGTAGGTGTCGTTGATGCGCTTGAAGTGGTCGATGTCCAGGGAGAGGAGGACCAGCGAGGTGTTGTACCGCTTGCACCGTTCGAACTCCCCGCTCAGCCGGGACATGAACTGGCGGCGGTTGCTTGCGCCGGTCAGGGGATCGGTGGAGGCCAGGGTGCGCAGTTCGTCTTCCATGTTGCGCTGTTCGGTGACGTCCATGCTGATGCCGATGAGCCGGATGGGCATCTCCTTGTCATCCACCTGGACGAGGCCTTCCAGGCGGATATGCCGGGTCTCGCCGTCCGGGCGGATGATCCGGAATTCCAGGTAGAGGGGTTCCTTTGTCTCGATGGACCGCGCCATCTGCTGTTCGGTGGCGGCGAGGTCGTCGGGATGGAGGCAGCTTCTCCAGAAATGGAACAGCTCGCAGGACGGCATGGGGGGCACCTGGTAGAGGTCGAACATCTTGTGGTCCCAGAGCAGGTCGTCGGTGCGCAGGTCCCATTCCCAGATGCCGAGGTGGGCCGCGTCGGTGGCCAGGTCGAGGCGTTCGGCGATGGCCTTGAGGTCCTCCTCACTCCGCTTGAGGTCGGTCATGTCCCGCGCTTCGAAGGAGACGTATTGCGTGGCGTCGCCTTCAACCCGGACCGGCTGGTAGGTGATGGACATGTATCGTTCTCCCTTGTCCGGGAGATGGAGCCAGGTGGCCTCGGTCAGGGTTTCGCCTTTCAGGGCCCGGTCGATGGCGGGCCGGAACTGATTCTCGAAGGCCTGGGAGCCGAAGAGGATGCCAACGGGCTGGCCCACGATGGCGTCCCGGGAGAGCCCGAAAATCCGGGTGTACGATTGGTTGACGATGACGTAGCGGTAGTTGTTGTCGATGAGGGAAATGAGGTCCGGAGTGGTCTCGATGATCCTCTGATAGCGCATCAGCTCCATGCGGGCGTGTTCGCGTTCGCGGTCCTTTTCCATCAGCTCCAGGTTGAGTCCGGCCAGTTCCCTGTTGACCTGTTGCAGCCTGTCCGTGCGCCGCCGAACCGTTTCCTCCAGCTCGGCGCGCGCCGCCTTGAGTTCCGCCCTGGACCGACGCCGCTGGATGATGCGCCAGGTGCCCTTCATTATGAGGTCCAGATGGCGGACATCGTCCGCGGTGTAGTTCTCCGCCTTGTTGCTCACACCGGCCAGAAAGAGGATGCGGTCGTCTTCGATTACCGGAATGCCCAGGTGGTTTCTGATGGGGACGTGTCCCTCGGGAAGTCCCCGTCTGCAAGGGTTGTTCAGGTAGTCGTTGATCAGGACCGCCTTGCGGAGACGGATGGGCTCTATCCAGAGTCCTCCTTCGTCGACGTGGTATTCCTTGGGGACATCCGCGACTTCGCATTGCTCCATGACGTCTCCGGCCCAGGCGTGGAGCGTCAGTGTGGTCTGGGTTTCGTCGAGCCGATAGATGTAGCCGATGGCGCTGCCCGTTACCTCGGTGATGGCGTTCAGGGCGAAGTCGAGGATTTCGCTCTCGGAGCGTTGGGTCATCTCGGAGAGGGCGTAGAGCTTTTCGAAGCGGATTTCATCCAGCTCCAGCCGCCGCAGGGCTTCGCGGTGCTCGGTTATGTCGGTGAAGGAGACCAGGTTGGCCTGTTGCGCGCCGTAGTCGATGGCCCGCGCCGACATGCTGGCCCAAAGCAGGACGCCGTCACGGCGGCGCATGGGGACGGGGAAGTTGCGGATGTGCCGGTCTCTCGTCAGCAGCGTCAGGAGCCGCTTGCGGTCTTCCACGTCGACGTAGAAGTCCTCGACGTTGTGTTCCGCGTCGTTTTCCGGCAGGCCGAGAAAACGCTTGGCTTCGGAGTTGGCCAGGAGGATGTGTCCCTCCCTGGTGATGATGGCCATGCCGCCGGGGGCGCTTTCGAAGACCTGCCGGTAGCGGTCTTCGCAGGTCGCCTCGGCGGCGTTCCCAAGGTCTTTTTCGAGTTCCTCGATGCGTAGCCGAGCTTCCTGAAGCTGCTTGCGTAGGGATGCCTCGTCCATTCGACCCTCCGCTTCGGAGCGTTGCGCCCGACGGCCGGGCCGTCAGGGCTTGTTCAGAATACTAATATCGCGTTTTTTTTGCGAAAGGTCAATGCGGCCCGTGGCTGGGAGTGGAAGAGTGAAACAGTGAAGGGGGGCGCGGACGCCCCCCTTCGGTCAATGACTCACGTTGTCCCGTTATTGGCCGAATATCTCCGCCGGACGAGTGGGGTCGCCGGTGGCGTTCGGGAAGTCGGGGTACCTGTATGCCTTGGTATTGGTGTCGATGAGGTGGCGCGCCTCCTCCATGAACTTGTTGTAGCGGTGCTTGCACTCGTAGAAACCGTGCCACCATGCGTAGTCCGGGGCCATCATGGCCACGCCCATGCGGGCCCGGCGGCCTTCGTGGTGCCACAGCTCGTAGTATTCCACTTCGAGGTGTTCGTCGAAGAACTTGGTCTTGTCGAGCAGCCCCTTTTCATAGAGTTCGTCCAGGGTCTTCTTGGCGGGCTTGAAGTAGACCTCGTTATACTCCTCCACCGCGGTGTCGAACTGGGTGTAGAAGTCGTCGATCCAGGACTGTCCATGGCACTGGCTGCAAATGTTCTTCATCTTGTCGCGCTCGACCTGCCAGTCGGTGGCAGCCGGAAACGGCTTGAACTCGGAAGGGCGGACCGTCAGCGGAGCCTGGGTTTCCCAGGATATCCGTTCGGTCACGTCGTGGGTGGTGGCCACGTCGCCGGAGCCGGACATGTGGCAGGCGGCGCAGGTCGGGGCGCGGTAGTCAACGCCGGGAGTCCAGGCGCCGGGAGCGGAGTCGAAGTTGTATTCGTGCTTGAAGGCGTGGTAGATGTCGCCATGCTTGGATTCGTTGAATATTTCGATCTGCGGATGGTCCGGGCCGAGGTGGCACTGGCCGCAGGTCTCGGGCTTGCGGGCCTCCATGACCGAGAAGCGATGCCGGGTGTGACAACTGGTGCAGGCGCCGAGCGAACCGTCCATATTCAGGCGGCCAACGCCCACGTTGGGCCAGGTGTCGGGATCGAGCTTGCCATCCTTCATCTTGAGCACCGTGCCGTGACAGTAGAAGCAGCCGGTCTTGCGCTCGTTGTCGGAGTTCATGCCGCCGTTGAGCCACGGGTCGAGCTTCCACATGATCTCGATGGTGTTGGCGTGCTTGCTCAGGGAGTACTGCTTGGCCTCGTCCGGGTGGCATCGGGAACAGTCCTTGGGCGTGACCGCGGCGGCCACGGGTACGAAGTACTGCTTCTCGCCCATGGGCAGGTCGCCCATGGAGTAGTATTTTTCATGGGCCACGCTGATGTCCTGCTCGCCGGGCTGTGCCTGGTGGCAGTCCAGGCAGGTGATGCCCGCCGCCGCGTGGCGGCTCATGGCCCAGTCGGCGAAGATGCCGGGGGTTTCCTGTTTGTGGCATTCGATGCAGGCCGTGCCCTGGGGCGGGGTGGCCCGTTCCATGCGCAGTTCGCGGACCTTGGGGAAATTCTGCGCGCCGGCGGCGATGGCGGTCAGGGCGATGACGGCCAGCATGGCGGCGAGGGTGAACGTCACTCTGCGATACATAAACAAACCTCCTAGATACCCAGATTGGGCAGTCCGGTCGCCCGGTAGGGGGCACTGAACTGCTTGTACTCGAAGAACTGCCTGTCGTTGTGGACCAGGTCCCGGTGACAGTCCGTGCAGCGGTACTCCTCGCCGTTTCCTGCATAGAGCACCTTGCGGTGGGCCAGCATGGCTCCGCGCTTGCCCGGCATGTGCAGGATGTTTCGGTGGCACTTCATGCACTGGTCGTTCTTCATCGTGGCCCAGATCCTTTCGCGCATGACCGCTCTGTCATAGGTCTCGGCTCCGCCCGTGAAGTGGGCGAACACATCCTTGGCACCGTGCATTGTCTTGGTGAAGAAGAAGTCGACGGTATCGTGCGGGGCGGGCAGGTGGCAGTCCATGCAGTCGGCCACGAACCCCTGGGCGTTGTTCACGTGCGTCGAGCTCTTCCAGGCCATGACGGCCGGGCGGATTTCATGACAGCTCCCACAGAACTCCGGGGTCGAAGTCCTGACCATGGTGTAGTAAGTCATGCTGAAAAGCGGGAAGGCGATCAGAATGCCGAAAAAAACCAATAGGATCGATTTTGTTTTTCGTTCCATACCTCCTCCTGGCTGTTCCCCGTTACCGGACCATTCGCCCCCCGGTCCGGAAAAATGAGGGTTAGTACCCAATTAGCAGAAAATGGCGGGAAAAGGCAGGGGTGAGTCGTTATTTTTTGGTCTTTTTTGCGACTATTTCGGCGATTGCGCTGAAAATGAGGCGAAAAAAAGGCCGGGAACGGATTCCCGGCCCAAGGAAAGTCATGGATGGAGAGCGGCTACAGCTCGCATTCCGCCTTGGGAAAGTCGATTTCGAAGCAGGCGCCGCCCTCCTCCCAGGAGGTGGCCCGAATCTTTCCGCCGTAGTCGTTGATTATGCCGTAGGAGATGGACAGGCCCAGTCCGGTGCCCTTGCCCACGTTCTTGGTGGTGAAGAACGGCTCGAACAGCCTTTCGCGGATGGCCGGGGGAATGCCCGCGCCGGTGTCGCAGATGCGGAAGACGATGCGTTCGGGCGTGCTGAACGACTGGAGCAGAATGCGCTTGTCGGCGTTGTTCTTTTCGCCCTTCCAACGGTCCTCGATGGCGTCGCGGGCGTTGAGCAGGAGGTTGATGACCACCTGCTCCAGGCGGTTGGAGTCGGCCATGATGAGGGGCAGGTCCTCCTCCAATTCCCAGATGACACGGATGTTGTGCACCTGGAGCTGCTGGCTGAAGAATTCGAAGCCGCGCTCCAGGACCTCGTTGATCTGCACCGGCATGGTCCGCAGGTCGGACTTGCGCCCGAATTCGCGCATGTGCTCGATGATCTTGGCGGCCCGGTCCACGTGGGTGGAAATGCCTTCGGCCATCTCGCGCATGATCTCGGGGGAGACCTCGGTTCCGTTCGTCACCTTGCGCGAGAGCAGGTTGGAAATGGCCTGCAGGATGGTCAGGGGCTGGTTCAGCTCGTGGGCCACGCCGGTGGACATCTCGCCCAGGGTGGTCATCTTGCTGGCCTGGATGAGCTGTTGCTCGGCCTCGATCTTGCGGGTCACGTCCGTGCAGGTGACGATCAGCGTTTCTTGTCCCTCGAAACGGGCGGGGGAGATGCTCAGGAACACGAAGAACGACTTGCCGGACTTGTCCACATGGGTGCACAGCTCGATCTCCGCCTGGTTGCGCACGGCCTCTTCCCAGTCTCCGGCCTCGCCTTCGCGGAAGAAGTTCATGAAGCTGCGGCCGCGCATTTCGAGCTGGCTCCAGCCGTACATCTCCTGGGAAGAGTCGTTGCAGTTCAGGATCGTCAGCGTCTGCCGGTCGAGGACGAAGACCGCGTTGGGGATGGAGTCGAAAATGGCGTGGTAGCGGTGCTCGGATGCGGCCAGCTTGGATTCGAGTTCCCGGCGGTGGGTGATGTCGATCATCATCTCCATGGCGGCCACGACTTCGCCCGTCTCGTTGCGGACCGGCGAGGTGTAGACGATCCAGTGGATGGGCTGCCCGTCCTTGGACATGCCGGATTCCTCGCTCATGTGCGACATGCCGTCGCGGAAGGTGCGGTCCACCGGGCAGGCTTCGCATTTTTCGAGCCGTCCCTTGTTCACCTGCCAGCATCGCTTGCCCATGGGCAGGCCGAAATGCCGCTCATAGGCCGAGTTGTGACGGATGACCCTGTAGTCGGTGTCCACCACGGAAACCAGGCAGGGCACGTTGTCGAACAGGTTCCGGTACTCCTCGCGCTGTTCGAGCAGCTCGCGGTGCTTGTCCGAGACCCGCCTGCCCATCATGTTGAAGGCCTGGCCCAGGGTGCCGATTTCGTCCACCTGTTCGATGTCGATATCCGTGTAGGCGTTGTCGCCGCTGATTCCCTTGGTGGCCGCGATGAGCCGCCTGATGGGCCGGAAGATGAACCTGTAGGAGAAGGCGAACAGCGCCAGGAAGGTGGCGGCGAAGACCACCACGGAGATGCCGAGGTTGGCCCGCTCGAACATCAGTATCATGGAGTTCTTGTCATCCATGTTCACGGTCACGTCCAGAAGGCCGAGGACCTGTTCGTCCTTGGAGTGGACGTGGCAGGGGCCGGGGGAGCACCCCTCGGAATTGGCGATGGGGGTCATTATGGACATGAGTTGCCGCTGTCCGGAATCGACCATCCTGGTGCGCTTGGACAGGGGCAGGGTCGGGGGCGGCGGGGTGTACTGGTGGCAGGCGTTGCAGGCGGGGTCGTCCTTGCCGATGACCTTGCCTATTTCTTCGGGAATATTGGAGAAAACAATGAGTCCCTGCTTGTTGTACACGCGGATGGACTCGATCTCCTCCTGCTTGCTGATGTTGTTGATGTTCTCTTTGATGTCCTCTTCACTGTCGAGCATCATCGCGTAGTGCAGGGCGAGCATGATCGTGTCGGACACCATTTCGATATCCGACATGGCATTGGAGACCACGTTGCTCTTGAAGTAATAGACGTTGAACCCGGTCCACAGGAAGATGCACAGGATGAGCGTCACGCCGCCCGACAGGATCATCTTGGCGATGAGGCTCTGACGGAATCTCTTGAGCATCTTCACACCGTTCTCCTTCGGGATGTGCCGGTCTGGCTACTCCCCGTCGCGCTTGGGCGGGTTCATCGGGCACAGGTAGGCGTCCTTCATCAGGTCCGCCAGCGAGTACGAGTCCAGCATCTTGTACATGGCCATGGAGGCGTCGTCCCAGATGGAACGCTTGAGGCAGACGGCCGCGCGCGGACAGGTGGACGGGTCGCCCTCGCAGCCGAGGACCTGTTCCTCGCCGTCCAGTATGCGGGCCACTTCGCCGATGGAAATGTCTTCGGGTTCGCGCACCAGGACGTTGCCGCCGTTGGGGCCGCGCTTGCCTTTCACGTAGCCCGCTTGCTTGAGCATTTTGATAAGTTTTTCCAAATACTTCAAGGACAGTTTTTCGCGGTCGGCGGTGTCCTTGCTCGGCACTGGGCTGCCGTTCTCGGAGTGCAGGGCGATGTCCAGGAGCAATCGTGTGCCATATCGGCTGCGTGTAGTCAGTTTCATTGTCTTCGTCCCTGGCGGTGAGATTGGAGGTCGCGCGGCGCGCGTCCCGGAAGCATAGGGAAAAACACCGTGACAATCAATCGGGCGCACCTTTTGGTCCACCCCCGGCCAAATGCTACCGCCCGGTGCGGTCCGGCAGGGTGATGATGAAGGTTGATCCCTCCTCGGGAGAGGACTCCACGCGGATGGACCCGCCGTGCTGCTCGATGGTCTGGTTCGAGATGAACAGCCCGATGCCGGTGCCGCGCTTGCCCTTGGACGAGAAGAACAGGGTGAATATCTTGTCCCTGGTCTCCCGGTCCATGCCCATGCCGTTGTCCGACACGGTGATGACCAGCCCGTTGTCTCCGCGCCGGGCGGACAGTTCCAGACGTCCGTTTTTCCGGCTCTCACAGGCGTCCACGCCGTTCTCCAGGAAGTTGACCAGGGCGGCGGACAGGGCCGCAGTGTCGGCTTGCAGGAGTCCCAGGCCGTCCGGGATGTCGCGGACGAACTCCACGTCGTGGGCCGTTGCCCGGGCCTCGGCGATGTCCGCGGTGTCCCGGAGGAACGCCGTGGCGTCCACGGCCTCGGTTTCGAGCTCCCTGGACTTGGCGTAATAGAGGATGTCCAGGACCATCTTCTTGACCCGGCCGATCATGGCCTTGAGCGTTCTGGTGGCGGCTTCAACCCGCTCCCGGTCGCCCTTTTTCAGGCCGGATTCCAGGCGGTAGATGCCGCCGTCCAACGAGGTCAGCATCCCCTTTACGCCGTGCGACATGGAGCCGAGCATGATGCCCAGCGAGGTCAGGTGGTCCTGGAGTTTGCGGATTTCGGTGATGTCCGTGGACAGCTCCATGGCCTGGAACACCCGGCCCGAGGCGTCGTGCAGGGGGGCGGACTGGACGAGCATGTGCTTCTGCTCGCCGGTCAGGGTGGTGACCACGGTCTCCCGCTGTCGGGACTCGCCGTCCAGCAGGGTCTTGTCCACCAAGCATCCCTCGCACGGCTCGTTGCGGTGCTTGTACGCCTCGAAGCAGAAATGTCCTTCCACTTCGCCGAAGTCCCGCTTGAAGAGGCGGTTGGCCTCGACGATTTTCAGGTCCGAGTCCTGCACGGTGATGTAGCAGGGCGCTTCGTCGAACAGGCGGCGGTACTTGTACTGCGTGGTCAGCAGTTCGTCCTGGAGCCGCTTGAGTTCGGTCATGTCCACGGAGATGTCCAGGACAAGCTCAATCTCGCCGTCCTTGTTCGGCAGGGGAGCGGTATAGACCGTGACCGGAATCTCTTCGCCGTCCTTGCCCAGAAAATTTTCCTTGCTCCGCTGGCCCTTGCCGGTCTGGAAGGTGCGCTGCACCGGGCAGGCGTTGCCCGGCGAGGTGCGGTCGGAATAGATGTCGAAACTGTTGTTGCCCACCTGGTTGCCGAGGCGTTCCTCGAAAAGCCGGTTGTGGGCCACGATCTCAAGGTAACGGTTGTGGATGGATACCAGGCAGGGCAGCTCGTTGAACACTCCGTAGCCGGTCTCCACCTCCTGGGCGGCGTCGGACAGGGCCGAGGACAGTCCCTGGACCACCTGGCAGGCGGCGTTCTGCCGCTCCAGTTCCACAATCCTGTTGGTCTTCTCCTCGACGAGTTTTTCCAGGTTCTCGGTGTACTCGCGAAGCTGGAGCTTCATGTTGTACCGATCACGGGCGCGTTCCAGGGATATCTCCAGAACGTCGTTGTTGATGGGCTTGGTGATGAAGTCCGAGGCGTCGAACTTGAGGGACTCGATGGCCAGGTCCATGTCGCCGTGGCCGGTTATCATGACGACTTCGGTGTCAGGGGAGCGTTCCTTGATGACCTTGAGGAGATCGATGCCGTCCATGACGGGCATCTTGATGTCGGTGAAGACTATATGCGGCCGGAAGGAGTCGAATATATCAAGGGCTTCCCGCCCGTTGGAGGCGGTCTCAACCTCGTAGCCCATATCCATCAATGAGAGGCCGAGGAAACGGCGGACGCCTTCCTCGTCATCCACGAGCAACAGTCGTTTGAAATCCATCATACCCTCCGGGGGGAGCCTCCCGCGGGCCGTCGCAACGGCTGTTTCCCTGCGGGCCTCTCTCCTGTCCAGGATTCTCGGGCAGGGCTATTCGCCCAGGGCCTCTCGTACGATCTGGATTACATCCGCCGGGTCGAAGGGCTTCTTGATGGTCGCCACGGCCCGCCGGATGGCCAGATGGATTCCCGACAGCCCGCTGATGACGATCACCGGTATGTCGGAGAATTCCTTCTCACTGGTTAGCCGACGGTAGAAACGGGGTCCCCACTCGTGGGGCATTTCAATATCCAGCGTGATGAGGTCCGGCTTCTCGGCCATGGCGACTTCATAGGCGGATATTCCGTCGGATGCGCGGCAGGTATCGTATCCGTGGTCTTCGAATACGCTTACGAGGTAGTCGACGATATCGGGATCGTCGTCCACCACCATGATTTTCTTTGGCATGAGCTCAACCTGGTTTCAAGTGGCGGGAACACCCCGCAACGCCTGCAACGTATACTCAACCTGCGCACTAGTTCAAGTCGGAAAATTCGGCCCGCGAACCATTTGCGGCTCGCGGGCCTACGGGTCATTCCAGTTTGCCGGCTAGCCGATGGCGTCCTTGACGATCTTCAGCAACTGAGCAGGCTCAAAAGGTTTCGTGAGGCTTGCGATCGCCTTGGGAATAGCGTATTTGATCGCGTTGAGGCCGCTGATGACCACAACCGGGGTACGCTTGAGCGTCTCGTCCTGGCTGATCTTGCGGTAGAACCTCGGGCCCCATTCGTTGGGCATTTCAAGGTCCAGCGTAATCAGATCGGGTTTCTCGGTCTTGGCGATCTCCACAGCCTCTGCGCCGTCGTTGGCGGTCACGGTTTCATACCCGTTGTCGCTCAGCAGTTCGGACAGATAAGAGCGGATTTCCTGGTCGTCGTCGACGATGAGAATCTTCTTGGACATAACTTTCCTCCTGGTACTCACGAATCAGTTCGCTTGATTCCGTATTTGCCGCAGTCGCTCCCGCCAAGGCCGGCTGCGGCATTAATATTTGTCAAGGCGCGCCCGGCACCCGCCGGGCGCGCGGATCAACTTTCTAGACCTTGTCGGGCTTGCTCACGCTGACCACCGGGCATCCCGCCCTCAGGATGACCTGCTCCATGGTGGAGCCGATGGAGGCCAGATCCGGGTCGAGCTCGCGGGAGTGGTGCGCCAGGACGATGAGGTCGGCGGACCGTTCGCGCGCGATCTTGACGACTTCCACGTAGGGCACGCCTTCCCATACTTCGATGTCGAAGTTCTTGAAGTCGCCCATAAGCGGCCCGTAGGTCTCACGGATGCGGTTCCGCGCCGTGATGATTTTGTCTTCGATGGCGTTCTGGTCCATGACCTTGCCGCTGATGTCCAGGGCGTGGAACAGGGTCAGGTCGCAGTCCAGTTCCCTGGCGGCGTTCAGGGCGAACCTGAAGGCGTATTCCGCCTGCTTGGAGAAGTCGGTGGCGAAGACGATGTTTCCGAAGCCGCCCCAGTAGGAGGCGGTCTCGCGGTGCACGGTCATCACCGGGCAGCGGGCGGCCTTGGCCACGCGTTGCAGGGTGGAGCCGGGGTAGCCCTTGCGGTAGGCGCTCGAATCGCCGGAGCTTGCGCCCATGACGATGAGGTCGGCGTCCTCGGCCCGGGCGGCGCGCAGAATCTCGCGGCTGGGCACGCCCGTGGTGGTCACGATCTTGGCGTACTCCACCGACTCGATCTGCTTCTCGAAGGTGGATTTGAGTTCCTCCTCGACCCAGGCGCGGTATTCGTCGTCGACCTCGATCTCCTCGCCGGTGCGCACGTCGTTGACCACCTGGGAAAAGGCCTTGGTGGGTACGCCCATGACGTTGAACACCACGACTTCGGCCCCGTAGCGTTTGGCCATGTCGAAGGCCACCCGCGCGGCGCCGAAGGTGGACGGAGCACCGCTGGTCGCCAGTAGAATCTTCTTGAACATAGATCACCTCGTCCTTTGGTTACACGGTCTCCGGGTTATTCCTCGGTGGGGCGCAGGTGCTCGGGCACGTCGAGCATCTTGATGACGAGCGGCTTGAGGAAGGACCAGCGGATACCGATCTTGTACTCTTCCTCCAGGTCGCGGATGGCGTCCCAACAGTTGTGGCAAGGGGCGATGACCAGCTTGGCGCCGGTGTCGAGGATCTGCTCCATCTTCTTGCGCAGGGCCACGTTGCGTTGTTCGCGGTACAGGCCGATGCCGTTGAAGCCGCCACCGCCGCCGCAGCAGTAGTTATGCTCGCGGTTGGGGGCCATCTCCACGAAGTAGCCGGGCTCGACGATGTAGCTGATGATCTCGCGGGTGACGTTCTTCAGCCCTTGGTTGCGCACGTAGTTGCAGGAATCCTGCAGGGTGACCGGTTCCTTGATCCGCTTGGCGGGGTCAATCTTGAGCTTGCCGGTGCGGAGGGCCTCGGCCAGCCACTCCACGTAGTGGATGTACGGCACGGGCGGCTGTCCGTCGGGACGCCCCGCCCAGTACGGCCCTTCGATGACCGTGGCGCGGTGGGCGTGGCCGCATTCGGTGCCGATCGCCCGCTTGGGCTTGAGGCGTTCAAGCGCGGCGTACACGTTCAGGACGTTGTCCTTGCAGCATTCCCAGTCGCCGGCGAACATGGACAGGGAGGTCTGCTCCCAGCCTTCGGAAGGCACGGTCCAGTTTTCGCCCGCCACATGGAAGAGGATGGCCGCCTCGGCGATGTCCTCGGGGTAGTGCTTGGGCTCGCGGGCGTTGCAGGTGTACATGATGTCCGCGCCGACCTTGTCCACCGGGATTTCAAGGCCCGGCCAATCTTCCTCGTTCTCCTCGGCCATCCACTCGCAGGTCTCCACCCAGTCCTCGGTGGTCACGTCCATCTGGGCGCGGTACACGCGGTGCATTCCGGAGCCGATCTTGAGTTCCCAAGGGACAAAGCCCTGGGAGTAGAGCAGGCCGCGCAGGTAGCCGAACATGACGCCCATGTCGATGCCGTGGGGGCAGTACATGCCGCATCTGTTGCAGCAGGTGCACTTGGACCAGGCGGTCTCCATGCACATCTGCATGAACTCGTTGTCCACCTTGCCCTTTTTCTTGACCATCACCCCGAGGGTGGATTGGATCTTGTAGGACGGGACCTGCTCCGGCACCCGGCCGTTGACCTGGTACAGGAAACAGCTCTCGGCGCACAGGCCGCAGTGGGCGCAGATTTCGAGCCAGGTCTTGGTCCTGGATTTCATGGTCTTCTGGATGGCGGCCCAGAGCTTGTCCGAGTCCACGTCCAGATGGTTCATCTCTTCGTAGTATTGCTTGCCGCCCTTGTCGCCGAGGGTCGCCTTGAGCTGCTCCTCGGTATTGATCGGCGTCTTATTGCAGAATTTTCCTTCAGGCATTTCGATTCTCCGTACTGTGCAGGTAAAGCCCGGTTACCAGGCCATGTCCGTGCCCTTCATGCCGCCGCGCTTGATGCCGTAGTCCATGCCCAGTTGCATACGGGACATGAAGAACAGCACGACGTGGCTGAGCTTGGTGAAGGGCAGGGCCAGGAGCCAGATTTCGCCGCTCAGGATGTGGGCGGCCAGCCAGAAGTTGTAATCTCCCATCTCGTACCTGGCGATCAGGCCGGTGATGAACGGCATCACCGTGATGACCAGCAGCAGGTAGTCGTAGAAGGTCGTGATGATGCGCACCTCCGGGAAGGCGATCCGCCTGAGGGTCAGGAACAGTCCGCCCGCCAGGCAGGTCCAGGCCAGCACGTCCGCCAGGCCGGTGGGCAGGGTGGGAAGGCTGATCCCGAAGGCGTTCTTCAGCATCACGTTGTGCGCTTCCAGGAAGATCGGGGTGACGAGCAGCCCGATGTGGAAGGCGAAGAAGACGAGGGTGAAGCCGGGGCGCACGCGCCACAGCCGGGCCCTGAACGGGATGATGAAGGCCAGTATGGAGCGCAGGCCGCCCCGGATGCCGTATTTCATTTGAGGACGGTAGGCCACGCGGTCGAGTTGCCAGCTAAGGCCTTTGACGTACATCACGCTGCGGACGAGCAGGCCGCCGAAGCTGACGATAAACGTCGCCCAGAGCATGGGCCCTGTCAGGAAATCGTACATTTCCGCTTCTCCTTGATTATCGTATCGTTAATCTTGAAACGATGGCCTTGCGGCTAGTCGTCCTTTTTGTTGCCGCCCATGAGGAAGCGCCAGTACAGGGTCGCCGCCACGAGGATTCCGCCCATCAGCAGGTACACAGTCCCCTTGGTGAACGTGTAGTAGTCTTGGAGAGTATAGAATTCCATGGCAACCTCCTAGTGTTCGCCCTTGTAGTCCGGGTGCTCGTAGAAAATGGGCATCCGAGTGGAGATGAACCGGAAGGCCAGCACGCCGATGGTCACCACGAACAGCGAGATGGTGATCTCGCCCCAGCTCGGGAAGTACCGCTGTGCGGACGGGAGCTGGTAGTTGAAGGCGACCAGGGAGATGTTGAACCGGTTGACGATGATGCCGAGCACGGTCAGGCCCGCGGCCCAACGGATGACGGTCAGGTTTTTGTCGCGTGCGCCGATGGCGTACAGGAAGGACGGCAGGGCCACGAAACCGAGCATCTCAACCAGGAACCACGCGCCGTAGCCGGTGGTCAGGTAGTGCCAGTTGTTGTCGTAGGCCAGGCCGATGACCTTGATGGAGAAGTACCCGAACAACACGAGGGAAGCGGCCTTTCCGAAACCGAGGATAAGGTCGTCGTGATTGTTCAGGTACTCCTCATCCATCAAGTGGTGCATGGGCTTGTGTGAGAGAGTACCCTCGAAGATGACCATGGACAGGCCCGCGGCGATGCTCGACACGAAGAAGAACACCGGGAGGTACTGCGAGTACCAGAGCGGGTGGAGCTTCGAGGGGGCGATGGTGAACAGCGCGCCCAGGGAAGACTGGTGCAGCGTGGAAAGGACCACGCCGAGGATGGTCAGGGCGAGGGTCATCTTGACGATGATGTTGCGGATCTTCTTCATGCCCAGCCATTCGAACGCGGCCGGGGTGAATTCGATGAACAGCACGGTCAGGTAGAGCATGACGCACAGGCCCACTTCGAAGAGCAGCGAAGTCGTTCCCTGCTGGACGAAGATGGGGTAGGGCAGCCGCCAGGGACGGCCGACGTCGTAGCCCAGGGCGAAGACCACCAGGGCGTAGCCCAGGAAGGCGGTCAGGATGGCCGGGCGGACTCCGGCGTGATATTTTTTCAGGCCGAAGAGGTAGCAGGCGGCGGAGGTGGTGTAGCCGCCAGCGGCCAGGGCGACGCCGCAGAGCAGATCGAAGCCGATCCAGATGCCCCAGGGGTTGTTCTGGTCCAGGTTGGTGACGGCCCCGAGGCCGCCGGTGAAGCGCATCACCGTGACCACCAGTCCGGCGACGAGAATGATTCCAGCGATAATATTGAACGGCGTGAAGAGGGACTTCTTCGCTACCGCAGTGGTTTCGACAGACATCTAGGACTCCTCCTCTTTGGTTCCGGCGTCCTCTTCCTTCGGGGCGAGCGCCTCTTCGACGGCCTTCTTGACCTCGACCTCGATGCGACGCTGGCTGGCCTGCTCGGCCTTGCCCAGCTCCTCGTGAAGTTTCTTCTCGGCCTCGTCACCGGCCCGCTTCAGGGCGTCCTTGACCGCCTTGACGCGTTCGGCATTGGCGACCTTGGCGTTGCGTTGGGTCACGGCGTAGATGCCGCCCAACAGCACGGGCCACAGGCCGACCACGATGGGCACGGCGGCCAGGGGGCCGGCGGTCAGCTCGGGCGCGCTGGCGGTGCCCAGGTCCTCGCGCATTCCGATCTCGGAGAACGGTACGCCTGAGAGGTACATCCAGCTCGTGCCGCCCATCTCGTGTTCGCCGTAGATGTGGTTCACGTAGCGGTCGGGATAGGTCTCGATGCGCTTGCGGGCGATTCGGATCAGCTCGGCGCGCGGGCCGAAGGTGAGGGCCTCCTTGGGGCATTTCTCCACGCAGCCGGGGAGCTTGCCCTCCTGAAGGCGGGGATAGCACATGGTGCACTTGCGCACCCGGGGGGTCAGCGGCTCGTTGTATTCGTAAGCCGGGACCGAGAACGGGCAGGCAACCATGCAGTAGCGGCAGCCGACGCACACGGAGGCGTCGTAGGTCACCGCGCCGTTGGGCTGCTTCTTGAAGGCCCGCACGAAGCAGGCCGACGCACAGGCCGGTTCCAGGCAGTGGTTGCACTGTTGCTTGCGGAAGACCGGACCCTTGGCGGTCTGGTACCGATTGACCACGGTAAAGGTGTTCTCGTCGCTCCGTCGCACGGTATCGAGTACGGACAGGTCGTCGAATTTCTTTTCCGGTTCAGGCAGCTCGTTGACTTCGTTGCACGCCTGCTCGCATTTGCGGCAGCCGATGCAGCGGGTGGCGTCAAAAAGCACGCCGTGGGTGTCGGGATGCGGGCCGAAGTGCTTGTTTGCGGCCTTGGCCGGTGTGGCCAGCGCTGCGCTCGCGCCTGCGGCACCCAACAATCCGAGGAAGGTTCTGCGTAACATCGTATGCTCCTTCGGCTAGTTGGTTTTCTTCTCGTGGCACGCGACGCAGTTGGTGGCGGCGGGCTTTTCGAGCTTCATTTCCTGGTGACAACTCATGCACTGGCCGTGGTAGGCGGCCTTCAACCCGGGCCTGCCTTCGGTCTCGAAGGGCTTGCCGTGGCAGCTCGCGCACTTGGGCGGCGTCAGGGTGGCCGGAGCGTTGTGATGGCAACCGGCGCAGACCGCCTCGGGCGAAGTGTGGAAGGTGGCGGCAAGCCGATTGTCCTTCATGCCCTTCATGAGGGTCAGGACGATCTTGCGATGCGGCATCTTGCTCGGCTGGTATTGATCGGCCAGAGCCTCGATGTTCACGAACTCGGGAATATCCTTCTCGGCGACCATGGCCTGGGTCTCGGGACGGGCGGCGATGACCTTGGCGGCCATGGCTTCCTTCTCTTCCTTGGACATGGCGGCCGGGTTCACGGGCGCGCTCGCCATCAGCCGGAAGCCGGGTTCCGCAGTGACGTCGACGTTGTGGCAGGTGACGCAGGAGTTCTCGGACAGCGCCTTGGTCGCGGGACGCGCCTCATGACAGCCCGCGCACTCGGGCTTCTTCTGTTCCTGCACGTGACAGCCCACGCAGGTCGCCGGGTCGTTCACGTTGTGCAGGGCTTCGAAAGAGGCGTTCAGCTTGGCGTTGACGCCGTCCTTATGGCAGGTCATGCAGGAGTCGCTCTTGGCCTCGTGCAGCTTGTGGTCGAAGGCGACGGGGGCCATGCCCGAGGGCTTGTCCCCGGCCTTGGCCTCGGCTTCCTTGTCCTTGGCTCCGGGGGCCATGAGCACGGCGTCGGGCTGCTTGCGCGGCAGGCGCGGCAGGGTGCCGCCCATGGCCTTCAGGTCCTTGGCCAGTTCGACATTGCGCGTGGCGATTTCACCCGCTCCGTGGCATCCGGCGCACTGCACCGGACCGGAACGCTCGGCCTTCTTCTCAATGAGACTCTGATGGCAGGTCACGCACTGGCTGTGGAAGACGTCCTTGAGCGGTTCGGTCTTGGCCAGGTCGGAGAAACGCCAACTGTCTTCCTCGCCCGCCTTTTTGTGGCACGCTCCGCAGTTGGTCTCCTTGCCCTGGTCGGCCGGGATGATCTTGGAATCCCAGTGGACGAAATGGAGCATGTTGTCCATGCCCGCCGGGACCCGGTCGGCGGTCTCGGGCCGGACCTGGTGGCAACCGCGGCATTCACCGACCTTGGGGCCGGTCTTGAAGCCTTTCTCCTCGCTCTTGACGTGGCAGGAGATACAGTTGTCGTGGTACATGTCCTTGAGCCCGGACGCGGTCAGTTCCGCGCCGCTCTCGTCTTCCTGCCTGCCGAAGGTCAGGGTCAAGTCGCCCTTGGCATCCTTCTGGTGGCAGGATTCGCAGCTCATGCCCTGATCCTTCAGGGCCTTGGTGTGCGCGTCGTGCTTGAACACGGCCGCGGGTTGTTCGAGTGACTCCAGCCTGGCGATGGTGTCGATCATGATTACGTCCGGCCGCCCGGCGGTCTCATCCGTCGAGCCGAGCATACCCATGGCTTCCAACTGGAAGCCGAGCACCCCGGCCAGCGTGATCGCGATGGCGGTCAATCGCAGTATCCGTTTACCGTTTGCCATGTGTCGATCCCTTTCTAAAAAGCGTTGATGGCAATGAACCGGCCTCCTCGGCCCGTTCCCCTGGTTCCGTTTCCGGACCCTACCGGCCCCCCAGGCGCGGCACCTCCGCCGCGCGAAATTCGGTTTTAAATTCCCCTATTTTTGGTAGGTTAAATTACCTACTCAACAACGAGGTTTTAATACCTACTTGCCCGGTATGTTAAATATGAGCAGCAAGTCAAGCAAATATTGTTTGTGAGAATTGTTACCATTATCTTGATAACATACTGATAAAAAGTAGGAACTCTTTTAGTGGGTTTTTTGAAAATCGTTTTCAAGAGGAGAGCCTCGCATAGGGCTGGCAAGGTCTCCGAGCGAAAGCTCGCGTAGCGGGCTGGGATGGAAGAAAAAATGAACCCGGCCGTAATGGGCCGGGTATTAAATTAGAATCCCCTCGATTTTCGAGGGGAACTGGTTACCGTCGTTACGACGGGAAAAGGACGGGGAAGGGGCCCGGTCAGGGCTTCTTGATGATCTCGTGGACCCAGCGGTTTTCCGAAACGCGTTCGGAAACCACATAGCCTTTTTCTCGCAGGTAGCGCATTTTGCGGCCGCCATCACCGGTCGAGAAAAGCCGTTGGCCGACCTGGTGTTGGGAGAGAAATTTCATGGCCGCTTTTTTATAATTGGTGAAGAAACTGAACATTGAAAGACCTCCAATCTTGCCGGGGGATGCAACCTAGCACCGACATGCTGTCCAGTCCACCACAACTTGACGCCCCTTTCAACCCTTTCCAACACGTTTTCATCATTAAAAAATAGGCGGTCGAAACGCGTTTTCAGCCTGTTTCGGCGTGATGGACGGCATCTTTTTTTTTGAATTGGGGCATGAAACCGTGCCGTTTCGACGGGTTGCGCCTCGCCCGGCGCGGACGGACCGATTCTGTTTGCGCATTTCGCTGCCCGTTCCGGTTCCATTTACGCTCGGGGATGGCGTCATGGTTCGTTCTGTCGCGTTGGACGGGCGACAGGGATATTGCGCTGAAACCGGTGTCCCGCGTGGATTTTCAGCGGGCGTTGGAAAGTATTTATTCCCGGGAAAGTATGAATATTGACTCAATCGTTCAAATGTACAATGACGGAAGACAACTACACACAGGAGGTTCGCATGGAAAAGATTCTCATCATTGGCTGCCGGAATACCATGGACGACGTCTGCATCGGTTGTTCCCGCTGCCTTGTGGCCTTCAACCGGCGTGAAGGTCAATTCGAGCGTTATAAGGACCAGGATGCCGAGATCCTGGGTATCCTCAACTGCGGGGGATGTCCGGGCGCGTCCATTGTTCAGCGGCTGGCCCAGGTCAAGCTCTGGAACGAGCCCCTGAAGGAACAACCCACCAAGATTCACATCGGCCCGTGCCTGTCCGACCACTGTACCCACGCGGACGACGTGATTACCAAGATCACGGCCAAATCCGGCATTGAGGTAATCGAAGGCACCCATCCGTACATGCCCGAAAAAATCTGGTCCTGATTCTCTGCGGCCATGATAAAGGCGGTCCCGGCAACATGCCGACGGCCGCCTTGATAATGCCCTGCCAGGCAGAATGACCGCCCCTACAATCAATATGAAAGTGCCTGGGGAATCTCCAGGCAACGAAAAAAGCCACCGGTAAGGGTGGCTTTATTAATGGCATAAATGCGCTGGAGCTATCCGCCAAACCAACCGGGCGAAATAACTTTAAGAGCATTGGTGTAATGTACTCGAAGGTCTTCAAGTTTGCCGCCGATAACCTTCTCTTGGTCACTCAAGCTACTCGGGCAGGTGCCTTGCATTTGCTCGGTAATGGCTTCGATTTCTTTTACCGTTGACTTGATCAGGTTGATCTCATCGGTAAGGTCGCCGCTCTTTTCCGATGCTAACACATCATAGAGGCGAGCCTTCCATGTGTTGAGTTCCATCTCCAGTCCCTTGCAGTAGTTGGCCACAGCCTCAAGTTTGCCGGCTTCTGTCGGGCAACCATCGATACCCATGCAACTAGGGCATGGCCCGGGGTAATCCATATTCGGCATAGTGGGTCTCCGTAGGGTTGAGGTTTATAGTGCCTTCGATAATATCACATTGGCGTTCGTATGGGAGTTATAATCTGAAGATGAAAAAAACCAACTAATCGGGTCCGATTAATAACATGGGCGGAAGCGTACGGGAGCCTGTTGTAAAAGGTGTCTCTAAGACTGCCTATAGCTTTGTGATCGTTGATGATTTGTTCTGCACTTTGTCCGTGTCGCGAAAACAGGCATTAGGTGGGCTGAAAAAGAAAAAGGCCTGCATGGCAGGCCCTTGCCAGCTTGTCACGCAACGCATTCATCTGGCGCTGCCGAGGACCAAGTCTTTGGCTCCTGCCAGCATCTCAGGATCGATTTCACAGTCAAACTCAGAGGTTGCGGGGTATGGTACTTTGTTTGTTAGCAAACACTCGACCAGTGGGGGGATGTTCATTTGATTTTCCACCCTCAAGCCATCTTTGCCCTGGGCGTGGAAACGTTTTCAAATGCGTTACCGACGGGGGATCGAGGTTTGAGTCGCTTGCCGGAAAGTATTTCACACTTCTTTCATAAGTTTTTTGTCCAAGTGAGGAAATTCAATCGGTATGGTAGTCTAGGTTCCGGAATGAGGGGGGAGTGCTTTTCCCGATTACAAATAGCTTTGCGCCAACGCGCTGATTTCGTCGCGTATTAGCTCCTTCAGTTTCTTGGGCTCCATGACCATGGCATGCGCACCGAAGCCGAGCACCCAGGAGACTACTTCCGGCATGCTTCGCGCTGTGAACTGAAGGACCAGGTTGCCGTTCTTGAATTCTTGAATTTCCTGATCATCGCTCCATTCGCGTTCACGAATGTATGCAGCGGTCTCCTTGTCGAATTTCACTTTCACCCGAATCTTTTCGAGATCCATGAAGCCGAACAACTCGGCTTTCTTTCCCGAGTCCATGGGGATGTCGAATGTCCGGGCCTGCGTGGTCACGTTTTTGAGGCGGTGTACCGCGAGCATGATGGAGTGTCTCGGCGTCGGCGTTCCCTTGTCTTCCACCCGCCAGCCGGTAACGTAGAGGGCTTCATGATAGGAAATCAGCTTGATCGGAGCGAATGAATACGTCTTTGCCTGCGGGTTGCTGGGAGCATGATACGTCACCTCGCAGACCTGTTTGCTCTGTATGGCCCTGATGAAGGTTGTGATGTGCTCTTGATGCGGGCTGTAATCGATGCGTCCCTTGATTTCAGCCACAGCCACGGGCTCAAATGCCTTGTCCCGGTCGTTCATGTTCGAAAGCAGGGTGGTCGTCTTGGCGATAGTATGCCGCACTTGTTCCCGGACACCTTCGGGCAGCAGATGCATCACCATCCTCCGGCACAATTCCAACTGCTGGATTTCTTCCGGGCGGAGGCTGATCTTTGGCGCGACCTTCGGGTAAGGCATCCAGTAGAACCGCTTGCCGCTCTCAAGTTTGCTCTCCACCTTCCCGCCGAAGCTGTGGCTGATTTGTTCGATCATGCGGATGACCGTCTGCTTCGAGCAATGCAGCTCACGAGCCAATTGCGAAAGAGAGTACGACCGTCCTGTGAACATGAGCAGGCTGTAGAGACTAAGCGCCTTCTGAGATGGGGAACTGTACGGATCTTTTTTTGCGGGCATTTTGTCTAGACTTCCTTTATCGACTTTATTTCATAAAATCATTTTTTCTGTATTCTGTTCCGCAATCTGGAATGCCTGTCAACTATCCTGTCATCAACAATCGGGAAAATAAACAGGATGAGACGAACAATGACGCTATCCAGAAGACGATTCCTCGGGGCTATCCCCGCGTTTCCTTTTCTTTTCGGCAAGGCAGAACAGCCGCAGCCTCAGAAGACCAAAACTATGGTCAACCGGTTCTCCGTGGCAGGCTTTCAATACTACCAGGGGGAGACAGTCATTCATTCGCTGCATTCCGGTGACAGCCTGATCCTCAAGGCCGAGCCGGGCAATCCCCACGATTATTATGCAGTGGAAATTTTCCATGGCCGCACCAAGCTCGGGTACGTTCCTCGAACCGACAACAAGCACATCAGCCGGTTGCTTCGGGACCAGGTGGAGTTGACTTGCGAAGTGGATGAGGCTTGTCCCGGCTCTTCGCCATGGAACGCGTTGTCGGTGATGGTGTTCTTGATTTCTGAATCCGCATAGAGGCTGTTGGGCGTCCAAGCTGTGCGAACTACGTTCATTCAAGATTAAGCGGGTAAAGTAACGCGCTTTTCGTAGGATTGGGTCGAGTAGGAGGCTCTATGTCAGAAGAAATCGAATATATCATCCCCGAGGAATTTCGGCTCATGGGCAAACTGGCTGGCCAGATGGTCATGGAGCTTTCGGAGCGGCTCCACGGCAAGCCCGATTGTGATCTCGTCGACGCCTATTATGGCACTGACTACGAGTGGTTCATCAACGACAAGTTGGACGATCTGCAAGTGTTTGCTCCTTGGCTTGTCGAAGCTGTTAACGATCTCGGACGCTGTACCATGCCGGAAGACGTCGAGCCTGCCCTTAAAGGAGTCCAGTCCGTACTGGAGTCAATCTTGGACAGCATGGATGAGGTTAAATGCTCGCCATTGGATGGCATGCTCGAGGGCAAACCTCTTCTCCTTAATATGATGGGGCGCATCGTTCAGGATGTGCTCTCCCAACTTCAAATGCTCAATCAGATAGTTATGAACCCGGAACTCAGCAACGGCAGGTCCGTGATCGACCTCACCGTTACCCTCGAAGTCGAAGAAGAGGCTGCTGCGTTCGAGGCCTGGTGTAACCGATACAAAAAGGCGAAAAGTGGCTTCGGGTTCGGCTCAGTGCTGGCTGGTTTCGGTCTCGGTTGGCTTGTCTTTGGCGGGGATGATGCATAGGTAAACGGCTCATAGGAGAATCAAAATGACAGCTCAGTTCCCGGATCATATTTCATTTTTAGGCGAAGATTTTGTTCTCAACGGATTGACGAACGGGTCTCTTTTCTCCCCAGAAGATAGGGGAATGGAAACCCGAAGCGAATGTACTGCGTTACAAAAGGGGTTTTCAGCCAGCTATGCTATCATCGATGAAGTGTTATACGTCACAAGGCTCTACATCAATTCGAAGGATGGTTTGTATCCTAATATCGACGGCGTGACTCCAGTTGATGGGGTGTATGAAGGGATAAAGATGAAAGTGCCGTATACAGGGAAAATCCGCCTTGTGAAAGATTTCGATCGTAAATATTACGTCCATCATGGATACCAGGCAGCCGCTGCGCACCATACGGTTTTGGATCTATCTTTGAATGATGGCTTGGTGACAGAAATAGTGGACAGAGCAGAGGACGCCCGAAAGCAACGAGAGCTGTTCGAACAAGGACATGGGAAGTCGAATCGGGACGCCTTTGGCTTCCAAAGGATTTGGCGAGTACTCGCAATGGATTTTTTGCCGTAGGGATTGTGAACAAAAATATGGGGCTGTACCAGATAACTAGATTTCAAATCTCCGCTAGCTGTTGGGTATGATGTTGGGCACGCTGCCTGAAATAAGAAATGCCGATCATTGCTGATCGGCATTTTTTGTGATCGATTGGCGGAAGCGTACAGGAGTCGAACCTGCCCGTGACATCACTGCCACACATTGGTGAGATTCACCAGTTGTTCCACCGTGTTATCAACGAAATGATCCGGTTTTTGCGAACCCGGAAAACATCGAATTTTGGTCAAAATGGACCAAAAATGGACCAAAATCAAGGTGCAGTTTTTCGAGGGCTGGTAAGGGCTGGCGGGGGATGTCGAAAACAAAGAGGGTGCAGAAATGAAAAAGCCCTCGATTGAGGGGCTTAGTAGTGCTCGTGGTAGCGAGGCGAGGAGGGCGTCTCTCCGGGGTCTCGGAAGCCAATTCGCATTAGTTTTTAGAGGACGATTTAAATAGGTTGTCGGGGTCGTTTTTCCCGACAACCTGTTTATATTTGTCGCCCCAACTTTGAGCAGTGGTTAACAGGGTGTTGAAAAATTCCCATCCTTGCTCCTGGACATAAAATTGACTTCGTCATGAACCGTCCTGTAGTTTCTTTGGAAGGAAACATGCTATTGATTAAATTGAGCTGACCCAGGAGATAAA